>Ga0214919_10001831_pt1 | contig 34178 bp, 31 predicted proteins | sample LL1503_MetaG_FD_177994 | JGI IMG/M metagenome (GOLD analysis project Ga0214919, IMG submission 177994) | Freshwater microbial communities from Lake Lanier, Atlanta, Georgia, United States - LL-1503 | ecosystem: Environmental > Aquatic > Freshwater > Lake | place: USA: Georgia | collected...
GCAATGAAAATCTAAATTTTTATGATTTTAAAACTGATTTTATTTCAAATGGAAATAAAAAAGATAGCACCTTAAGTGCTGTTAAAACTATCGAAAATTGGGCTACAGAAGCTTTGTTTTATCAAGAAGCAATTTCTAAGTTAAATGCCGAAGAAATTGAAATAGACAAACAAGTTCAGTCGTATAAAAAAAGTTTAGTTAATCACATCTATCAAACAAAATTAATTGAGGCTAATTTAGATACCATTATTTCAATTAAAGAAATTCAAAATTATTACAATGCTCATCGTGATAATTTTATTCTAAAATCTAACATTATCAGGTTAGATTATTTAAAAATACCAGCTAAATTTCAAGGACTTGAAAAAATGAAACAATTATTAAAATCAAATCAATTAAAAGATAAGGAAAAACTTAATAAATTATGTGTTCAAAATGCTGAAAATTTTTATTTAAACGATAGCACGTGGTTATATATTGATGATATTAAAAAAGAAATTCCTAAACTTAAAACACAAGCTGATATTACGTTTAGTTCCGGACAAGTTATTGAATTTACTGATGCTACTTATTATTTTTATATTAAAATAAAAGATGTTAAAATTAAAAACGGCATATCGCCTCTAAATTTTGAAAAACAAAACATTAAAAAATTTATAATTAATAACAGAAAAATGCTATTAATAAATGAATACAAACAGTTATTACTAGAAAATGCTAAGACTGATAAATCTTTTATAGTTTATTAATTAAGTTTGTAAAACACCTAAAATAAAAGGTTTGGTAATAGGTGCGTGATTTGCCATTTCAATACCCATACTAATAATTTTTCGTGTTTCTAAGGGATCAATAATGGCGTCCATCCACAAGCGAGATGCTGCATAGTATGGCGTTGTTTGAATATCGTATTTATCTTTAATTTTATTATATAATTCAGTTTCTTTTTCTTGAGTTATTTTTTCTCCCTTTGCTTTTAAGCTTGCAACTTCTATTTGAACTAATACTTTTGCTGCCTGGGCACCTCCCATAACCGCAACTTTAGAAGTAGGCCAACCAACAATCAATCTTGGGTCGTATGCTTTTCCGCACATTGCATAATTTGCAGCGCCAAAACTATTTCCAACTAAAATTGTAAATTTAGGAACCACACTATTGGCCATCGCGTTAACTAATTTGGCCCCATCTTTAATTATGCCACCTTGTTCACTTCTTGATCCTACCATAAATCCAGTTGCGTCTTGCAAAAAAACTAAGGGTATTTTTTTCTGATTGCAATTCATAATAAAACGCGCTGCTTTGTCTGCACTATCACTATATATAACACCTCCAATTTGCATTTCAGAGCTACCGCCTGTTTTTTTTGCTTTTACTATCATTCTTTGATTAGCAACAATTCCTACAGCCCAACCATCAATTCTTGCATAGGTGCAAATTATACTTTTGCCATAATCTGATTTATACTCTTCATGTTCGCTATTATCAATTAATCGCTCAATTATTTCATACATGTTGTATGGTTTATCTCGAGAGTCAGGTATTATACCATAAATTTCTTTTTCATCTTTTTTTGGCGAAAGAGATTTTTGACGATTAAATCCTGCTTTATCAAAGTCGCCTATTTTACTCATAATGTTTTTAATTCGACTTAAACAATCCGCATCGTCTTTACATTTATAATCTGTAACTCCACTTATTTCGCAATGCGTAACTGCTCCTCCTAATGTTTCGTTATCAATTTCTTCTCCAATAGCAGCTTTTACTAAATAACTACCAGCTAAAAAGATAGACCCAGTTTTGTCTACAATCATCGCTTCATCACTCATAATTGGCAAATAAGCGCCGCCTGCAACACAACTTCCCATTACTGCCGAAATTTGTAAAATACCCATACTACTCATAACCGCATTATTTCGAAATATTCTTCCAAAATGTTCTTTATCCGGAAAAATCTCATCTTGTAACGGTAAATATACCCCTGCACTGTCCACCAAGTAAATAATTGGTAAACGATTTTCCATTGCAATTTCTTGAGCTCTTAAATTCTTTTTTCCAGTTATAGGAAACCATGCTCCTGCTTTTACTGTAGCATCGTTTGCAACAACAATGCATTGTTTGCCGCTCACATATCCAATTACAATAACAACTCCAGCACCTGGGCAACCTCCATGTTCATCATACATTTCATAACCCGCAAATGCGCCCATTTCTATTCTCGATGTATTCTTGTCTAATAAAAAGTCAATTCTCTCTCTGGCCGACATTTTACCTTGTTTGTGTTGCTTATCTATTTTTTCCTTTCCACCACCTAAATATATTTTTTCAAGGCGTTTTTCCATTTGCGAAATAAGTAATCGCATCGAATCATCATTTTTATTAAATTCTATATTCATAGCTGTTTTAAATTTTAAATTATTTATAAAATCAGTATTTTATCATTTTTAAATAATTACTAATATCAGTTAAGTATAATGGTAAATCGTAGGATTCTTTTTTTGAAATAATTAAATCAGTATCGTTATAAGCATTACTTAGCCCACATTTAAAAGTTGAAGTTAAATAATTATTTAAACCCGCCGCAAATAAATTAGTATCATTACAGGTGTTAATTACAAGGTCAAATTGTTTTGTTTTTAATGATAAAATTGTTTCTGATTTTGGTAATTTTAAAAATGTTAAATCTTTTTTAGTAAAGCAATTCCAGTCTGCAAAAGTAGCTTGTTTATTATTTGTTTCTACATAAAAAACTTCCACATACTTTCCTGTTTTTTCTATAAAATTATCTAAATTATTTTTGTTTAAAATTTTATTAGATTCAATAATAATAGCCATTGAGCTTATGTCGTTCCAGCATAAAAATCGTTTTGTTTGTTTCGTAGGATTTTTATTTATAATTGAATTTAATTTTAATTTTGCGAAAAATTCTAACATTTTATTTAATTAAAATAAGGTTTTTACGTATTTAATAAAATTTATTTCAGTTTCGTTTAAAGATAAATCACTTTTGCCACCAGCAGCATTGATATGTCCTCCGCCATTAAAATATTTTCTTGCAAAGGTATTCACATCAATTTTATCTTTACTTCTAAAAGAAATCTTTACGTAATTTTCTGATTCGTTAAATAAGGCACACACTTTAATTCCTTTTATAGCAAAAGGATAATTAACCAATCCTTCTGTATCTCCTTTTTGAAAATTAAATTGTTTTAATTCTTTGTTGGATAAACAAAAGTAAGCAACAGGATAACCATCAATTATTTTCATTTTTTCGCTTAAAGCATAACCTAATAATTTTAATCTATCTATACTATAATTGTCATAAACAGCTCCATGAATTTCGCTTGGAATAATACCTGTTTTTAAAAGTTCAGCAATAATTGTGTGAGTATTAGAGCTAACGCTCGGATATCTAAAGGATCCTGTATCTGTCATTAATCCGGTGTAAATACAAGCTGCTATTTTTTTATCAATTGTTTTTTTTGCGCCTAAACCACATATTAATTCAAAAATAAGTTCACACGTACTGCATGCATTTACATCGTGAAAATAATATTTTGCATAATCATCTGGTTGTTGATGATGATCTATCATCACTTTTGGCGCTGATGTTTTTAGTAAAACATCGCCAAGTTTTTCAATTCGTTTATATGAATTAAAATCTAATGTAAAAATTAAATCGCTTTTATTTAGCCAATTTTCGCATTTTTTTTCCTCTTCCTGAAAATTAAGGATTTGCTTACTCCCCGGCATCCATTCTAAAAAATCTGGAAAAGCATTAGGAATTATCACTTTTACATTTTTATCTAAATATTTTAGAAATTGATATAAAGCTAAGCTACTCCCAATAGCATCTCCATCTGGACTCCAATGAGTAATAATACTGATGTTTTGGCTATTGTTTATTGCTTTTTTTAGTATTTTAAAGCTATCCTTGCGCATAATTTGTATAATAATAGATAAAGTTAGAGTTTTGTAAAGGAATAAAGCACTAAAAATATTGAATTTTTTTTCTTTTTCTACAATTTAATTTGTACATTTGCCATTCTTAATTTTAATTTAATAATCAAAAATGCTAATAGTTCAGATTAAAGAAGGCGACAATATAGAAAAAGCCTTAAAAAAGTACAAAAAAAAGTTTGAAAAAACTGGAGTAGTTAAACAATTACGTGAACGTTCAAAATTCACAAAACCTTCAATTGTTCGTCGCGAACAAGTTATCAAAGCTGTTTACAAGCAAAAATTAATATTAGGTCTTAACGACTAATTAATAATTTTTTTATATAAATTTATTGCAATCCTAATTTGAAATGTATAATTTCGGTTAGGATTTTTTTATGTCGGATGATAATGCTGTAGCTGAATTTTTATCGTACTTAAACCTTCAAAAAAGGTTTAGCCCATTAACCACAAAAAATTACGCCATAGATTTAAAACAATTCTTCAATTTTTTAAATCAAGAAGTATATGACTCACGATTAACTGAAATATCATATCAACATGTTAGGTCTTTTATCGCTTCGTTAATCGATAAAAAAAAATCAACAGTAAGTGTAAATAGAAAAATCAGCTGTTTAAAATCTTTTTTTAAGTACGCACTTAAAAATAATTTGATTTCGAATAACCCAATGCAAAAAATTCAAGGTCCAAAAACCCCAAAACGCTTACCTGTTTTTATCGACGAAAATCAAATTGAAAAAATATTTAATCAATTAAAATTTGATTCCGGTTTTGAAGGAATTAGAAATAAATTACTTATTGATGTTCTTTATCAAACAGGTTTGAGAAGAGCAGAATTAATTAATTTAAAAGAAACTGATCTTGATTTAATTAGTTTGCAACTGAAAGTTCTAGGTAAACGTAATAAAGAAAGAATTATTCCATTTAGTATTCACCTTAAACGGAGTATCCAAGAGTATTTAAATGCAAAACAGGAGAACAATTTAATTAATTCTTTTTTATTTGTAAACTTAAAAAACATTCAATTATCACCTCAGGCATTAACCAAAATTGTTAGCGAAATATTAAGTGAAGTAACTACAAATAAGAAAAAAAGTCCACATGTATTGCGTCATACATTTGCCACCCATTTATTAAATCGTGGAGCAGATATTAATGCTGTTAAAGAATTATTGGGACATGCTAATTTGTCTGCAACTCAAATTTACACCCATAATACAATAGAAAAGTTAAAAAAATCTTATAATCAAGCTCATCCAAGATCAGGTAATTAATGATACTAGCAATAGTTATTCAAGATTAAAAATGAGTCGCATCCTTTTGTATACCCCTTTTTTATTTAGCTAATAATCTCTTACCTTTAAAAAAATATTAATCAAAACTTTTTATTTAATTCAAACAGTTATTTAATAGCACAAAAAATTAATTATAAAGATTTTAATTTTTAATCAATAATAAATATCACTAATGATTACGGCAGAAACTCCTATTAAATTTGAACGAAAAAAATATAAGGATAGCTCTCTTTTAGAATTATACATTAATATTTTAAAACCTCGAATGATTGAGGAAAAAATGTTGTTGCTTCTTCGTCAAGGTAAAATAGCTAAATGGTTTAGTGGAATAGGGCAGGAGGCTATTTCTGTTGGCGCGACTATCGCTTTAGAATCTGATGAATATATTTTACCCATGCATAGAAATTTAGGTGTATTTACTTCGCGTAAAATACCCTTAACCCGTTTATTTTCTCAGTTTCAAGGTAAGCCAGGCGGCTTTACTCAAGGGAGGGATCGTTCTTTTCATTTTGGTACTCAAGATTATAGAATTGTAGGAATGATTTCTCATCTTGGTCCTCAATTAGGAGTTGCCGATGGCATTGCACTCGCAAACAAATTAAGAAAAGAAAAAAAAGTAACTGTTGTTTTTAGTGGTGACGGTGGCGCTAGCGAAGGCGATTTTCACGAAAGCATTAACACTGCAGCGGTTTGGGACTTGCCTGTTATTTTTATTATAGAAAATAATGGTTACGGTTTAAGTACTCCTAGTAACGAACAATTTAAATGTAAATCTTTTGCAGATAAAGGCATAGGTTATGGCATCGAGGGCATTTCAATTGATGGAAATAATATTTTAAAAGTTTACGAAACAGTTAAAAATTTAGCCGAAACTATTAGAGAAAATCCTAGACCTGTAATTTTAGAATGTGTAACTTTTAGAATGCGCGGTCATGAAGAAGCAAGTGGAACTAAATATGTACCAAAAGAATTGTTTGATATTTGGGGCAGAAAAGACCCTGTTCAAACATTCGAAAATTTTTTAATAAATGAAGGCGTTTTAACAAAAGAATTAATTGAACAATCTCGACTTGATATTAAAAACGAAATTGATCAAGGTCTCGAAATAGCTTTTGCTGAAAAAAATCCAAACCCAGATACAGCAAAGGAATTATCAGACCTGTTTAAGCCAGTAAATATTTTAAATACTTTATCGTTAAACACAAATACAAAAAACATGCGTTTAATCGATGCCATTAGTCAGGCCTTAAAATTAGCTATGCAAAAACATTCTAATCTTATCTTAATGGGTCAGGATATTGCCGATTATGGAGGCGTTTTTAAAATTACCGAAGGTTTTGTTGAAGCTTTTGGAAAAGATCGTGTAAGAAATACCCCATTATGTGAAAGTGCTATTCTCGGAGCGGCTTTTGGGCTTTCAATTAATGCTCACAAAGCAATGGTAGAAATGCAATTTGCCGATTTTGTTAGTGAAGGAATGACTCAGATAATAAATAATCTTGCAAAAAGTCACTACCGTTGGGGTCAAAATGCCGATGTGGTTGTAAGAATGCCAACAGGCGCTGCAGTATCTGCTGGACCTTTTCACAGCCAAAGCAACGAGGCTTGGTTTTTTAAAACTCCTGGATTAAAAATTGCTTATCCTGCTTTTCCAAGCGATGCAAAAGGCCTATTGTTGGCTGCTTTTGAAGATCCTAATCCAGTAATGTATTTTGAACATAAAGCACTTTATCGAAGTATTACTGAAGAAGTGAGCGAAGATTATTTTACTATTCCATTCGGTCAAGCTCGTTTGGTAAAAGAAGGAAATGATTTAACTATTGTAACCTATGGTTTAGGCGTTCATTGGGCGATTGAAGCTCTCAGTAATAATCCAAATATACAGGCCGATTTAATTGATTTGAGAACTTTAGCACCTTTAGATACTGAAACTATTTATGCTTCTGTAAGAAAAACAGGCAAGGTAATTGTGATGCACGAAGATACCCTTACTGGAGGAATTGCAGGCGAAATAGCGGCTTTAATTACCGAACATTGTTTCGATTATTTGGATGCTCCTGTTATGCGAGAAGGAAGTTTAGATACCCCCGTACCTATGAATGTGGATTTAGAAAATAACTTTTTGCCTAAAGAAAGATTTGTAGAAAAATTATTAAAATTATGGAGGTATTAAAAAAGAATACTAATTACAATTAATAATTTCACAACCACCGGTTGTCATAGTAAAACTTTTTGTACCATAAAAGTATTGTGTTCCTGAATAATATGAGTAATACAGTGAATGAACACCTGCTACTACTGTATATGAAGAATACCCAGATTGATTACAATCAGATGGCATTCCTAAAGTATAATCAAGATTAGCATTCGCAACGGCATTTCCATCTATGGATATTTGCACATTATTTGCCTGACGAAAACTTGAATAAAGTGTCAATATTCCTTTTCCTGGATTTATATGAATTCCTTTTATAATATAATCAGATTTTGTGCCACTTTTTGAAATGGCTTCAAGCTTTACGATTAAGTTTACATTTCCAATGAGGGGATCTATCGAATATGATACACTTGCATTTCTTGACGTTGTTCCATTGGGTAAGGTAAATCTTACATTGTCTGCATTGCTTGATGTATTGGTTAATATCATCACATCTCCCGCATCATATTCAACTTTATCGGTTGTAAAGTTTGCTACAGGCAAAGATTCTGTTACTATTTCGGATTCTTTTTTACAGGTTACAAAAAGAACTGCCAATAGAAGTATTAAAATGTTTTTCATAAATTTATTTATTACGTTTTGCAAAGTAATAAAAAATCATTGAAAATTAAAAAAACAATTAGAAGTATAAAACAGACACTTTCACTACATTTGATTTTAAATTTTATAATATGATAGATTTAAGAAGCGATACAGTAACCAAGCCGTGTAAAGAAATGTTATCAGCAATGATGAATGCCGAATTAGGTGACGATGTATTTAACGAAGATCCAACAACAAATGAATTAGAAAAGTATGTTGCTGATTTATTTGGAAAAGAAGCTGCTTTATTTTGTCCGAGTGGAACCATGACAAATCAAATTGCGATTAAAGTGCATACTCAAGCTGGCGATGAACTTCTCTGCGATATAAATTCACATATTTATAATTATGAAGGCGGAGGCATTTCATTTAATTCAGGTGTTCAGGCCAAATTAATTACTGGTAATGAAGGGCGCTTATCTGCTGAACTAATTGAGCCTTGTATTAATGGCAATTTTGATTGGCTCACTAACACTTCTTTAGTTTGTTTAGAAAACACTGTAAATAGGGCAGGAGGGAGTTATTATTCCAGCCATCAAATAAAACCAATATATGATTTATGTCAAAAACAAGGTTTAAAATTACATTTAGATGGCGCAAGAATTTTTAATGCTTTAATAGAATCAAATGATTCGCCTAAAGAAATTGGTCAATATTTCGACTCTATTTCTGTTTGTTTATCTAAAGGTCTTGGTGCACCAGTAGGATCTTTACTTGTTGGTAAAAAAGAATTTATTAAAAAAGCTCGACGCATTAGAAAGGTTTTTGGTGGTGGCATGCGCCAATCAGGAATTTTAGCTGCTGCTGGTTTATTTGCATTAAAAAATAATGTGCAAAGATTAAAAGAAGATCATCTTCGCGCAAAAGCTCTCGAGAAAATATTGTTAACCATGCCTTATGTTGATTCTGTTTTGCCCGTTTATACAAATATTATCATCTTTAATCTTAAAAAAGACAAAATATCCGGTTTGGATTTTGAAAAAAAATTATTAGACGAACATATTCGAATATCTTCTTTTGGAAAACAAACAATTCGTATGGTTACTCACTTAAATTTTACAGAAGAAATGCTAATAAAAACGATAGAGATATTAAATAAAATTATTTAATTAAAATAATTTTTCAACTGCAATTTTAAACCAAACAGTAAATGTTTCAGGATTAATTTTTATTTTTTCTTTTAAATCAGGTAGGCTAATCCAGTTAAAATCATCAACTTCTTCTAAATTTATTTCTGGCGATTTAGTATAAATACCTGTGAATATGTGGTCGAATTCAAATTCAGTTAAATTGTTTTCAAATTTAGCTTTGTAGGTAAAATGAGTTTTATATGTTAACTCAGTCTCTATTCCCATCTCTTCTTTTAAACGTCTTTTTGCCGCATCTAAAGTTTTTTCATTTGGTCTAGGATGAGAACAACAGGTATTCGTCCATAAGCCTGCACTGTGATATTTGATTAAGGATCTTCGCTGAATTAATAACTCCCCTTGTTTATTAAATAAAAAGATTGAGAATGCTCTATGCAACACTCCTTTTTGATGTGCTTCTAACTTTTCCATCGTTCCAATAGAATTATCAAATTCATCTACAAGAATTACTTCTTCAATCATATTTTGTAAAGTATTTCATTTAAAAATTTATTATTTTAAAGATACAACAACTAAATTAATTTATGGTTGATTACTGATGAGATATTTTTTTTAGTATATACGTTTTAATTTTATTAAAAAAAGAAATACAATTTGTTTTCTCTTATTTCACAACATTAATTTTTTTATTTTTATACAAGTTCAATTATTTCGGTTGTTGATTGCATTTTTCAAATTTCAATATAAAATTTGTATATTTGTCTGAATTTTAACAGAAAATTCATTTCAAATGGCTTCCAATATTTTAACTAATAAGTTTGTTTCAGAAGGTCTAACTTTTGATGATGTATTATTAGTTCCAGCATATTCAGAAATACTTCCTCGTGACGTAAATATTTCTTCTCAATTCACAAAAAATATCAGGTTAAATACTCCAATTGTTTCAGCCGCAATGGATACCGTTACAGAGCATCAATTAGCAATAGCCATCGCTCAAGAAGGCGGTATTGGCGTTTTGCATAAAAACATGTCTATCGAGGAGCAAGCTGATCAAGTTCGTAAAGTAAAACGTAGCGAAAGCGGTATGATACTTGATCCAGTAACTATCTCAAATAATGCGTCAATTGGAGAAGCCGTTAAATTAATGTCTGATTATAAAATCGGAGGAATTCCAATTGTTGACAATCAAAATAAATTAATAGGAATTGTTACCAGTAGAGATTTACGTTTCGAAAGAGATTTAAAAAAGCCTGTTATTCAGGTAATGACTCCCTATCAAAATTTGGTTACCGCACCTCATGGAATTTCATTAAAAAAAGCAGAAGAAATATTACAAGCACATAAAATAGAAAAACTTCCAATCATAGACAAAACGAATAAGTTAGTTGGCCTCATTACTTATAAGGATATGATTAAGATTAAAGTTAGACCAAATGCGTGTAAGGATGAAAGAGGTCGATTAAGAGTAGCTGCCGCTGTTGGAGTTACTGCCGACACAATGCTAAGAGTTGATGCGCTTGTAGCGGCTGGTGTTGATGCTATTATTATTGATACTGCTCATGGTCATAGTAAAGGAGTTATTGAAAAACTAAAACTAGTTAAAAAGAAATATAAAAATATGCAAGTGGTGGTAGGAAATATTGCCACAGGTAAAGCAGCATTAGATTTGGTAAAGGCCGGTGCAGATGCAGTAAAGGTTGGAATTGGGCCTGGTTCTATTTGTACAACGAGAGTTATTGCAGGTGTTGGAGTTCCTCAATTATCTGCGATTTTAGATGTCGCCATTGCGTTAAAAGGTACCGGAATTCCTCTCATTGCTGATGGAGGCATTCGTTTTACAGGCGATTTAGTAAAAGCCTTGGCAGCAGGTGCCGGAACAGTAATGATGGGTGGCATGTTTGCTGGAACAGAAGAAAGTCCTGGAGAAACTATTATTTTTGAAGGCCGTAAATTTAAATCTTATCGCGGTATGGGTTCTATTGAAGCTATGCAACAAGGCAGTAAAGATCGCTACTTTCAAGATGCAGAAGATGACATTAAAAAACTAGTTCCTGAAGGAATAAGTGGAAGGGTTCCTTATAAAGGTAATATAGCCGAAATTGTTTATCAAGTTATTGGTGGCATTCGCGCAGGCATGGGATATACCGGTGCTAAAGATATTAAAGCACTTCAACAAGCTAAATTTATAAAAATTACAGCTTCAGGTATAAAAGAAAGTCACCCACACGACGTAGTTGTTACGCGCGAAGCTCCTAATTATAGTAGATAATTTAGACGATTTTCTTCCTACAAAATATACTTAATTAACAGACATAAACAATAAAATCTAATTAATAAAATGGTATTACCAATATTAGTATATGGCGACCCTGTTTTACGAAAAGTAGGAAGCGACATTGAAAAAAATTTCGAAGGCCTTGATTTGTTAATCAATAATATGTTTGAAACCATGTATAAAGCTAAAGGCGTTGGTTTGGCAGCTCCTCAAATAGGAAAAGCAATTCGTTTATTTATTGTAGATACTAAACCATTTTCAGAAAGTGATGACGATGACGACGATGATGAATTTTCACCTGAAGAAAGAAAAAAGTTAGAAGTATTTAAACAGGTTTTTATCAATGCTCGTATTTTAAATGAAGCAGGTAAAGAATGGAAATTTAATGAGGGCTGCTTAAGTATTCCCAAAATAAGAGAAGATGTTACTCGATTTTCAGATATTGAAATAGAATATTATAATGAAAAATTTGAAAAAAAAGTTGAAAAATATAATGGCTTAATTGCCCGTGTAATTCAGCATGAATATGATCACATCGAAGGGAATTTGTTTACAGATAAAATAAGTCCTTTTAAACGTAAATTAATTTCTGGGAAGTTAAAAGACATTTCTGTAGGCAAATTTGTTGCAGATTATAAAACAAAGGTGTTTAAGCCAAAAAAATAAATGATTTATTTAAAAATAATTTTTTTACAATGAATTTCAAATTATTATTAAAAATAATAGTAATTATTTTATTTCTTAATTCTTGTAGCAACTCTAATATTAAATCTAACGATTTTCAAACACCAGATACTGCTAACATAAATTTAGTACAAAAAAACATTAATTATAAAAGTTGTTCTGTTCTTTATAATGAAGCGAGAAAAATAGATAGTATTCTTTTGCATCAAAATGACTTAAATAAAAATTCTGCAACAACAGCTATTCAAGCTTTTATAAATTTTGCTAATTTTTGTAAGGATGATAGTTTGGCAGCAGTCTATTTAATAAAAACTGCTCAAGTTTCTATTGCTATTAAAAATATACCTCAGGCCAAAATTGTTTTAGATAGATGCATAGAAGATTATCCTAATTTTAAAGACAAGTCAGCCGCCTTATTTTTATTAGCTCAATTGTTCGACGAGCCAACTTATTTAAATAACGAAGCAGAAGCTAAACGTTTATATGAAAAAATAATTGCCGAATTTCCAAAATCTGATTGGGCTTTAAGTGCAAAAGGAGCAATCGCTTTTATAGGAAAATCTGACAAACAAATTTTAGAAGAATTAAAGAAGAAAAGTAATTAAAATAGTTTAAAATGGTTTTTAATAAAAAATTTATTTTTGTCGGTATTTCAGGGGCTACTTGCGTTTCTCTTGGAGCTTTAGGTGCCCACGCTTTAAAAAATAAATTATCTTCTGGTTTAATTACAATCGATCAGTTAAACGGTTTTGATACTGCAGTTAAATATCAAATGTATCACACCTTAGCAATGTTTTTAATAATAATAATTCAAACTAAATTTGAAACTAAGCTTTTTAAATGGGCTTATTTTTTGTTTTTATGGGGTATTATTTTGTTTAGTGGTTCTTTATATTTTTTATGCACTCGCAATTTATTTAATGCAGATTGGCTAAAAGTTTTAGGTCCTATTACTCCAATTGGAGGTGTTTTATTTGTTGCTGGCTGGCTTTGTTTTGCATTTGTTGGGCTAAAAAATAAATTAATTTAAATTGTGTGATTTTGTTCCATTAATTTATTTTAAGATATTTACTAAGGTTTTTTTATTTAATTTAAAATAAATAAGTACACACTAATAACATGAAAAAAAGACTTATATTTTTGAGTAGTATTTTATTTTTTATTTTGTCTTTTAAGGCACAACAAAAAGTCAATCAGGGGCCTCAACCCACCAAAGATATAACAGTTTACAAAGGTGTTACAGATTTAACATGTGGTCTTGAAGTAAATTTTGGAAGTTATGGGGCAGGTATTGATGGTAAAGCATTTGATAAAGTTATGAATGTAATCGAATCAAATAAGCTAACTTCTACTTCAAAAAATATTGGAAGAGAGGGTGAAACCAGAATTTGTTTGTTATTAAACGAATTAAAAGGAAGTAAAAGAAAAAAAATCATTAATCAGTTGAAAAAAATCGCTAAAGAAGGCGCATTAGTTTCATTATCAATACAATAAAATTTAAATTGTTTTTTTAAAATTGTGTAAAAAACGATTAAAGTCAAAGTATTTTATTTTGTATTTTTATAAAAATTTTTAATTTTTATTTTTTTACAATGAACGAAATTGGAATTAAAGCAGAAAATGCCTCTGTTGCTGAACTAGGTCTTTCAAATGTTGAAATGGCATATTGGAATCTTCACCCCAGTGAATTAGTAGAAGAAACTATTTTAAGAGGCGAAGGTATTTTAACTGATGTAGGCGCTTTGGCTATTGATACTGGTGAATTTACCGGACGTTCTCCAAAGGATAAATTTGTTGTTTATGACGAAAACACCAAAGACAGTGTGTGGTGGGGCGATGTAAACAATCGTTTTGACTCAGATAAATTTGATGCCTTACAAAATCGAATGTTGGCCTATTTAGGTGGTAAAGAAATTTGGGTTCGCGATGCTTATGTGTGTGCCGATCCTACTTACCGTTTAAATATTCGCGTGGTTAACGAATACCCTTGGAGTAATTTATTTTCGTACAACTTATTTTTGCGCCCAACAGCCGAAGAAATTAAAACATTTAAGCACGATTGGGTAATTATTAATGCCCCAGGTTTTAAAGCCGATGCAAAAATAGACGGTACTCGCCAACATAATTTTGCGATAATTAATTTCACAAAAAAAACAATCTTAATTGGCGGCACAGCATATACTGGTGAAATAAAAAAATCTATTTTTTCTGTTTTAAATTATATTTTACCTCACGAGCAAAAGGTATTAAGTATGCATTGCTCTGCTAACATTGGTAAAGATGGAGATACTGCAATTTTCTTTGGCTTATCCGGTACCGGAAAAACAACCTTAAGCGCCGATCCAAGTCGTAAGTTAATTGGAGATGATGAGCATGGTTGGAGTGACAAAGGTGTATTTAATTTTGAAGGTGGTTGCTATGCGAAATGCGTGGATTTAACTGCAGAAAAAGAACCACAAATTTTTAGCGCAATTAAATTCGGTTCATTATTAGAAAATATTGATTTTTACGAAGGTACCTCAACAGTAGATTACGCAAATATTTCTAAAACAGAAAATACCCGTGTTAGTTATCCAGCAAATTATATTGATAATGCTGTTACGCCGGCAGTAGGTGATATGCCAAAAAACATTTTCTTTTTAACTTGCGATGCCTTTGGTGTATTACCCCCAATAAGCAAATTAACTACCGGCCAAGCCATGTATAATTTTATTAGTGGATACACAGCTAAAGTTGCCGGAACCGAAATGGGCATTACCGAGCCTACAACCACATTTTCGGCCTGTTTTGGAAAAGCATTTTTACCCTTGCACCCAACCAAGTATGCTGAGTTATTAGGTGAAAAATTAAAGAAACATAATGTAAATGTGTGGTTATTAAATACTGGCTGGGTTGGCGGTTCTTATGGTGTTGGAAGTCGTATTAAATTATCCTACACGCGTGCATTAATTACAGCTGCATTAACAGGTGGCTTGGATAATGTGGAGTTTGGAACAACACCTTATTTTAAATTAAAATTCCCTAAAGCATGCCCTGGTGTGCCATCAGAAATATTAGAGCCGATGAATGCCTGGAAAGATAAAGTAGCTTTTAATAAAGTTGCACAAAATTTAGCAGCATCTTTTTTAAAGAATTTTGAACAATATGCTTCTGCTGCAAATGAAGAAATTTTATCTGCTGCGCCAAGAGTAGAGGTGATCGCTTAATAAAGCCTCAGTTTAAACCTCACCAAATTAGAAGGAGGGATTGCAGGAATCGTCTGCCATCATTCTTTAATTACTTTTTTACTAAATAGCACCTTATTTTTATCCAGCAGTTGCACAAAATAAATTCCTTTGCTAAGGTTAGTCATATCCAAATCTATTTTATTTTCAAAATAAACTGAAATTAATTCTTCGCCCAATACATTTACTAATCTCATCACGTTACTTGTATTGGAAGCGCTGCCACTTGTAGGCACTAGCGCTGCTTCTATGGACAATACATCTTTAAACGGATTGGGGAACACTTGCCACAACCCATTGTTTTGGTAGGCTTCTATGCCTGTGCAAGGGTTTACGGTTACGGTAAACGTTTTTGATAAGGTGCAACCATTTGTAGTTGCCGAAACGGTATAACTTGTGGTAGTTGTTGGCGCCAATGTTTGTGTGAATGAAGTGGCGTTATTATTAGCCCATAAATACGTGCTGCCACCACTTGCGGTGTAAACATATTTTTCTCCTCTACAAATTACACTTGGGCCTGATACAGCAGGTATGGGGCCAAGCGTAGTAATATTGATTACTTTTTTAAGTGTATCATTGGTACAATTATTTAATAAAATTAATTGCACGGTATATGTGCCTAATGCACTATACGTATGCGCAGGGTTGGTAAGCGTGCTACTATTAGCTGCCCCGCTGCTTGCCTCGCCAAAATCCCAAAGATAGCCACTAGGTGGGTAAGGTGTGCTGCTACAACCACTGCTAAAGCTTGCCACAGGCGGTACTGCAAAGCTTACTTTTTGGCAGGCTACGCTATTACTTAAAGGTGCGGGTGAAGGTTTAGTATAAGGGTTTATGTAATTGGGGAATCCTTGTCTAATTTGATTAGGTGCAATTGATTGCCCATTGTATACATAATTAATTGATACGCCAACTGAGTTCGGATTGTTAATTACGCTAACACTTTGAGTGCCGCCAGGTATGCCAAGTGCTAGGTATATTTTATTATCAATAGCTCTTTGTAAGCCTCCTCCGCTGGCGCTACCTAAATTGAGAGAATATTGTGAAGCAATAATTGCAGTAGTATTTTGGGAACAAATATCCCATTGATAGAGTGTAGACGGCAAACCATTTAAAGATGGTTGAGTTGCACCGTAAAGTTTAGTTCCATCTGATGAAAATTCAACACCATACGGTCTTCCTATTGCATTTGGAGCGTTCAATAAAATTAATGAGTTAGAAATAACACCCGATGCCGCATCAAAATCAAATAACTGAAAGCCTCCTAGACCTAAACTAGGTGATGTTGAAGCTGAAACGGTGGCTACAGCTAATTTTTTTCCATCGGGCGATATTTTCATATGACCAGCCGTGGTAGCCAATCCATTTCCATTTCCAGAACCTGGTGTTTCACCAATAGATGTTATCACAGGGGTAGGGTTTAAACCATTACTGGTTAAAAGATAAGCTCTAAAATTATTGGTACCGTATTCATGGCTCACTATCCACACATCCCTGCCGTTGCAGTGCCTCACTGCCACTTGTTTTTCGCAACTAGGGGCGTAGAGTGTAGCATTTTTTACGGTAACTGAGCCTAAGCCCGCTGCCAATGCCATGTCTACAATGGAATATCGAGCGCCATTTGCACCACCAGTCTGGTCTAGCGTAAACACATAATACAAAGAATTAGTACCTGGCTGTTTTGCTATTAAAGCTGATTGTGTAGTAGAAAGGTTACCAAATAAAGGCCCACCATTTGCCATGATAGTATGTGTACTATTCCAAATTGCGGTGCCGTCAGTATAAAACAATAAACTACCAGTATTGTCGCAAACCGTCGCACAACCTTCAGGGGTATTTAAAGCACCGTTCGTTAAAATTGTTGGTGGAGAGGTGCTAAAATCTAAGCCAGCATAGCTTCCAAAATACCATTTACTAAATTCGTTTTGAGCAAAAAATAAACTGGAATTAAAGATTAAAAGCAGAGTGCTTATTATTTTGATTTTTTTCATAATTTTTTTATGATAGGTTTAACGAAGTTAGTAAAAAACAGATACTTAATTGGATTATATTTTATGGGAGATTAGCCATTTGTGTTTGATGGTTTTTCTTAAAAAAGGTATGTTAATTACTTCCTATTCACTCAAAAATTTTATCTTTGCAATCAAATAAAAATTTATCATGTCAAATACCAGTATTTCAAACAAAGGGCCAATTTCAAATTTTGTGGCGCATCATTATAAACATTTTAATGCAGCGGCTTTAGTAGATGCTGCCAAGGGATATGAAACACATTTAACCGAGGGTGGTAAAATGATGGTGACTTTAGCTGGTGCCATGAGCACCGCAGAATTAGGGAAATCATTAGCTGAAATGATTCGTCAGGGAAAAATTGACATCATATCTTGTACCGGTGCTAATTTAGAAGAAGATATTATGAATTTGGTGGCGCACAGTCATTACAAACGAGTGCCTAATTATCGTGATTTATCTCCAAAGGAAGAGTGGGATTTATTAGAAAATCATTATAACCGCGTCACCGATACCTGTATACCTGAAGAGGAAGCGTTTCGCCGATTACAAAAACACATTTATAAAATATGGAAAGATGCAGATACCGCAGGGGAGCGTTTTTTTCCGCACGAATACATGTACAAAATTTTATTAAGTGGTGAGCTAAAACAGTATTATGAAATAGATCCAAAAGATTGTTGGATGTTGGCAGCGGCCGAACGCAATTTGCCTATAGTAGTGCCGGGTTGGGAAGACAGCACCATGGGAAATATTTTTGCTTCGTATGTAATTAAAGGAGAAATAAAGGCAAGCACCATGAAAAGTGGCATTGAATACATGGCTTGGTTGGCCGATTGGTATCCTAAAAATAGTGGAGGAAAAGGCGTTGGTTTTTTTCAAATCGGTGGTGGTATTGCCGGAGATTTTCCAATTTGTGTTGTACCCATGTTATATCAAGATATGGAAATGCATGATGTTCCTTTTTGGAGTTATTTTTGTCAAATTTCAGATTCAACTACTTCTTATGGTTCTTATTCAGGTGCAGTTCCTAACGAAAAAATTACCTGGGGTAAATTAGATATACACACCCCTAAATTTATTGTAGAAAGTGATGCAACGATTGTAGCGCCATTAATTTTTGCTTGGGTATTGGGTTGGTAAAAATTATTTTTTATAATGTTATAATCGATTTAGTCCATAAATACCGAATCAATTTGATCTCTTAAATTATACCGACTGCTCATCACTTCGCCATAAGCACCAGCACTTCTAATTGCAATTAAATCGCCTCGATCGGTTTCTGGTAATTCAACCGACTTACCAAAACAATCGCTGCTTTCGCAAATTGGACCAACCACATCGTATTTTTTTTCGAATGGGTCATTTAATTTCGAAATGTTTTCAATTTTGTGATAAGCCTGATAAAGCGCAGGTCTCAGTAACTCTGTCATACCAGCATCTAAGATTAAAAAATCGGTGTTGATTCCTTTTTTTAAATATAATACACGGCTAATTAAACTTCCACAAGAAGCCACGATTGAACGCCCTAATTCAAAATGTATTTTTTGTTGAGGCAGATGTTTTAAAAACGTTTTAAATACAAAAAAGTATTTTTCAAAATTAACGATAGCTTCGTTATCTGGTTCTTTATAGTTTATTCCTAATCCTCCACCTAAATTTAAATGTTCGGCTTCTAATTCTTTTTGAATAAACCACTGATTAATTTCATTTACCCGAGTGCATAATTCTTTAAAAGCTGATAAATTTTGAATTTGAGAACCAATATGAAAATGTAATCCCTTAAATTTTATATGTTTTAGTGTTTTTAATAATTCTATTAAATTATTAAATTCATGAGGGTTGATTCCAAATTTATTTTCTTCTAATCCGGTAGTAATATATTTATGAGTATAAGCGTCAACATACGGATTAATTCTAATAGCGATATTAGTAATGCAGTTTTTTTGTTTAGAAAGTTCGTTAATGACAATTAATTCCTGTAAACTTTCAACATTAAAACAGAAGATGGATTGATCAATTGCAAAATTGATTTCTTTATCGCTTTTTCCAACACCAGCAAATACAATTTCTGTATTTTTAAATCCACATTCCAATGCGCGTTTTACTTCATTTCCACTTACACAGTCGGCGCCTAAACCAGCATGTTTAATCAATTTTAAAATAGTAGGATGAGGATTGGCTTTTAATGCATAATGTATAATGTAATTTTCAGGAATTGATTTTTTTAGAGCACTTAATGTTTCTTTTAATAATTGAGTATCATAAAAATAAAAAGGAGTTTCATGCGATTTAAAATACTCGGTATGTTTTTGATTGAACATGTTTAATTAATTAAAATGAAATAAATGTGAGTTTAAAGCTTCAAGCGCTTGTTTTTTTAAATGACTATTTACTAAAACCGAAATATTATTTGGGCTTCCGCCATAAGAAACCATCCGTAAAGGAATATCTTTTAAAGCTTCAAGTACAAGATAGCCGTAGCCTGCAGTATCTTTAGGCAATTGACCTACCACACAAATTATACTTTGATTTTGATCTATTTCTACGGTGGCAATTTCGTTGAGTTCGCTAACAATTTCATTCAAATAATTAGTAGTATCGATTGTTAATGATACAGCAACTTCGCTTGTACAAATCATATCAATGGGTGTTTTATAACGTTCGAAAATTTCAAACACAGCCCTTAAAAATCCATGAGCCAATAACATTCTGTCGCTTTTAATATTAATGGCAGTTATGCCATCTTTAGCAGCCACAGCTTTTATACCAAGTTGAGTAATAAAATTAGAAATTAAGGTACCCTGCGCTTCAGGTTGCAATGTGTTTTTTAAACGCACAGGAATGTTTTTCTTTTTTGCTGGTAAAATACAAGTTGGGTGTAGTATTTTAGCACCAAAATAAGCCAACTCAGCAGCTTCATCAAAACTTAATTCATTAATTGGATAGGTTTTAGTAACAATTCTAGGGTCGTTATTATGCATTCCATCAATATCAGTCCAGATTTGTATTTCCGGACTATTAATTGCAGCACCAATGATTGATGCAGAATAATCGCTTCCACCTCGTTTTAAATTATCAATTTCTCCAAAGGCATTTCTACAAATATAACCTTGCGTAATAAATAAGTGTTGGCTTGGGTATTTACTTAATTCTTTTTTAAGATATTTCTCAATATAATCTGAGTCTGGTTCTTCGTTTTCATTTAATTTCATAAAATTAAGTGCAGGAATAATTTCAGAGCTAATTCCACTTTCTTTTAAGTAGAAATGAAATAATGCTGTGCTAAGCAATTCTCCCTGAGCTAAAATAACTTTTTCTTCGTTTTTAGTAAATACATCTAATGTAAAGGATAACATATAATTAAAATGAGTATTCAAGAGTTGTGTTGCTTTATTTAAACCCTCAGTTGTATTAAATAGTTCAGAAATAACATGGCTATAGTTTTCCTTTAATTGATTAATTAAATCTGTGGCTTTAGTAGCATCTTGTTCATTTAGTTTTTGGCAAATATCAACTAAGGCATTGGTGGTGCCGCTCATGGCGCTAAGAACAACTATTTTTGGACTTGAATTTACTGTTAAATTGACTAATTCTTTTATTCTTTTAGCCGAGCCAACACTGGTGCCACCAAATTTTAAAATTAAAAACATATTTTATAAAATTATAATTGAGAGATAAAAATACTTAGAGAAAATTGCTCTAAAGTTATTATTTAAGCGCATGACTGCGCTTAGGTTTATTTTTTGAAGAAAAATTAATCGTCATTTTTATTTTACAAAGTAATTTTTTTTAAACAAATTAAAAAAGAGGATTATTTGGTTTTTGTAAAAAACTTTGATAATGTTCAAAACTTTTAAGATTAGGCTCTTGATCAAAAATTCCAAAAACACAGCTTCCGCTTCCGCTCATACTAGAATATATAGCTCCTTCAGAATAAAAAAGTTCTTTTAATTCTTTAATTTTTGGATGTTTTAAAAATATAGATTGTTCAAAATCATTTACTAAATTATTTTTCCATTCATCAATTGGTATTTTTTCAATTATAGTTTTTAATTCAATTGTTGGTGTTTGATAAACTAAGTTGTTAAATGCATCTTTTGTGTTACAATAAATGTTTGGAAACACCAATAAAATATAATATTGATTTAAATTAATGTTGATGCTTGATAATACATCACCTTTTCCTTCGGCAAAAACTGGTTTATTATTAATAAAAAAAGCACAATCACTTCCTATTTGAGCGGATAGTTGGATCATGTCATCAGATGAAAGGCCTAACTCAAATTTAGAATTTATTAAAGTTATAAAATAAGCAGCATTCGAGCTCCCACCACCCAGGCCGGCCCCCATAGGGATGCGTTTAACTAAATTAACTTTAATTGGAGGTAATTTAGTTTTGTTATTTATAAGTTGCCAAGCTTTATAAATCAAGTTATTTTCAATTGGCACATCTATAGTTAGACCAGATTGTGAAAAACTAAATCCATTTTTTTTACCATCATCTTCAATAACTTCTAATGCATCAAGCCAGTTGATTGGATAAAAAACTGTTTTGAGATTATGAAAGCCATCTAAACGTTTATTGATAACATTTAAACCTAGATTAATTTTGCAATTTGAAAAAACCAGCATTTTTTGTTCAAATTTTGTTGTTTGAAATAATTTTGCTAAATTGCAACAAAATTACTTCAAACTAGTATCAACATGAAAAAAAATATTTTTTGTTTTACATTTTTACTTGCATCAAGCTTCATTTTTTTAAGTTGCTCTAAAGAGCCAAATGTTGCTCCAGAAGCCGATGTTGAATTGCAATCTTCAATAGATGCCTCTTTTGCTAATTTTATAGTTACTGATATTGATATGATTTGTAGCTTTATTGGAGAAAACAATCTTTACCCAAAATTTTATACTCCAGTTGCAGGCTCGCCAACTTTTGTTGTGAATAGAGATCCAGATGCAAAGCAATTATCAATTTCTTTTAATAAAACTAAGTGTGCTGATGGCAGAGTTAGAGATGGTTCTATTATTATAAAATATGCTTATGATCCAACTGTTAGTAACGTTAATCCACCAAATACCGACTATTACAGACAATTTGGTTTTGTTGGTCGGGTTAGTTTAATAGGTTATAGAGTAGATGGCTGGTTAGTTAAAAAAAAGACAGGAACTACTTATGATTTGATTATTAGAAACAAAAGACCTAACGCAGATCGTCCTATCGTAGATAAAATATCATGGACAATTGAGGGAAAGTTAGAACTTACAGATTCATTGAATACTTTACCTAGTATAACTTGGGAAGGTTTGATAACAAAAACACTTCCTTTAATTGCTGATCCAAAAGCTGAAAATGATTATGGGTTTAAGCAGGATTCTGTATTTAAAAATACACCAAAATCTTTTTTAGATGTAAATCCAGTTAATTGGCAAAAAGCAAAAGTATACTACACTGGTAGTTTTACTGGAGTTACTTCTTTTAGTTTGCCATATTCTTATAAAATATATGATGCAACTCCTGTTGAAAGAAATTTTACTTGTTATCCTGATAAAGTATCTGGTGTTACTTTAACTAATACCGTTGGTGTAGTTAGCGCTTCTTACGAAGAATTTCATCCATTTGTTGGAGGGGTTGCTTCTTTTACTACTAGCACTAAATATCCAAGAGAGATTTATTTTGATAACACAGCTAATACTTTTGGTGGCACTGATAAAATTTATAATTTACCTTCTCAATGTGATAATAAAGCTGCAGTTCAAATAAAAGGGATTTATTACCCGATTGATTTAAAAAAGTAATTTATTTTTAATTAAATAAAAAAAAGCTACCTAAATGGTAGCTTTTTTTATTATATATATATTATAAAAAAATTAAACTAACATGGTAATAGGATTTTCTATAAATATTTTTAAAGTCTGTAAAAAAGAGGCCCCAGTTGCACCATCCACAGTTCGATGATCACAAGCAAGCGTTAATTTCATAAGGTTACCAGGCACTACAACATTATTTTTTACAACAGGTACTTGTCTTATAGCCCCAACTGATAATATGCACGATTCTGGTGAATTAATAATAGAAGTAAAGGATTCAATTCCAAACATGCCTAAATTTGAAACTGTAAAAGTATTGCCTTCCCAATCGTTAGGTTGTAATTTTTTATCCTTTGCACGTTTACCTAAATCTTTTACTTCTTTAGAAATTTGAAATAATGGTTTCTGATCGGCAAAACGAATAACAGGAACCAAAAGACCTTCGTCAACTGCCACCGCTACACCGATATGAATATGATTATAAAATCTAATTTTATCACCCATCCAACTTACGTTTACTTTTGGATGTTTTTTTAAAGCCGCTGCAGAGGCTTTGATAATAAAATCGTTGAACGAAATTTTTGTATCAGTTATTGAATTAATTGCGGTTCTTGAAGCAATAGCATTATCCATATCTACTTCTATGTTGAGGTAGAAGTGTGGCGCGCCATTTTTACTTTCTAATAATCTACGAGCAATAGTTTTTCGCATTTGAGAAACAGGTTCGTCTCGATATGATTCAGAACCAGATTGAAAATTATTTTGATTGCTTGATAATAAAGGTTTATAATTTTCTATATCTGCTTTTGTAATTCTACCGTTTTCGGCTGAGCCTTTTATTTGTGTTAAGTCTATGCCTTTTTCTTTAGCCATTGATTTTGCTAATGGAGAGGCCTTAATTCTGATATCTGAATCAGATTGATTGGTTTTTTTTACGATTGGAGATGGGGATTTTTCTTGACTTGAATGATTACTTTGGTTTGTTTGTTGGGTTAATGATGGTATCGTGTTTATATTAGCACTTATTTTAAGAATAGATTGAACGTCCTCTCCACCTTTTCCTAAAATGGCAATTATAGAATCAACTGGCACGGCTTGTTTTTCTTGAACGCCAATATGAATTAATACACCATCTTGAAAAGATTCAAATTCCATGGTCGCTTTATCTGTTTCAATATCTGCCAATAATTCGCCTGATTTTACTTTATCGCCCACTTTTTTGTGCCACTTAGCAATAACACCATCTGTCATGGTATCACTTAATTTAGGCATTCTCACTACTTCAACACCTGGAGGAATTGTAGCAATTGTTTTATTATGATTATTATTAGAAATTGGTTCAGGTAAATTAGTATTGGATTTTGTTGGTTCAGGTGCTTTAATTAAATCGGTAATATCTTCACCAGCTTTTCCTAAAATAGCAATTATAGAATCAACAGGTACAGCCTGTTTTTCTTGCACACCAATATAAAGCAAAATCCCATCTTGAAAAGATTCAAATTCCATGGTCGCTTTATCAGTTTCAATATCGGCTAACAATTCGCCTGATTTTACTTTGTCGCCCACTTTTTTGTGCCACTTAGCAATAACACCATCTGTCATGGTATCACTTAATTTAGGCATTCTTACTATTTCGGCCATTTTGTATTAAATGTTTTTAATTTACGACTAGTGAATTAAATTAATCAGTAATAAACGGATAATTTGGTTCTGCATAAACATCTTTAAATAATTCTTCGGGTTCAGGGTACGGACTATCTTCAGCAAATTGAACACTCTCATCAATTATTGCTTTAACACGAGCTTCTGTAGCCTCAATTTGTTCGTCGTTAATCCAATGATTATTTTTTAAGATCTGTAATACATTTTCAATAGGATCTTTAGTTTGATATTCTTTTACTTCGTCTTTTGTTCTGTATGTTTGAGCATCACTCATGCTGTGCCCTTTATAGCGATAGGTTTTCATTTCTAAAAATGTTGGCCCATCACCTCTACGCGCTCTTGCCACCGCTTCTTCCATAGCTTCGTGAACTGCTTCTACGGAAAGCCCATCAACTGGTTTGCTTGGCATATCGTATGCTAAACCAAGTTTCCATAAGTCGTGAACGTTACTTGTTCTTTCTACACTGGTTCCCATTGCATAGCGATTGTTTTCAACAATAAATATTACTGGTAATTTCCAGATCATTGCCATGTTAAAGGTTTCGTGAATTGCACCTTGTCTTACGGCGCCATCGCCCATTGAACAAACGCAAACATTATCTGTACCTAAATATTTTTCGGCAAAAGCAATTCCGGCGCCAAGGGGCACTTGCCCACCAACGATACCATGCCCACCAACAAAGCCATGCTCTTTACTAAAAATATGCATGCTTCCACCTTTGCCTTTACTACAACCTGTAATTTTCGCATACATTTCGGCCATTACGTATTTTGGATGTAAGCCCAAACCAATAGGGTGAGCATGATCTCTATATGCAGTAATGTGTTTATCTCCAAATTTTGTTGCACTTACGGTCCCTGCAACAATTGCTTCTTGTCCTATATATAAATGACAAAATCCTTTTATTTTTTGTTGCACATAAACTTGTCCGGTTTTTTCTTCGAACTTTCGCATCAATAACATGGATTCAAACCACTTAAGATAGTTTTCTTTAGTAAATTTTAATTTTTTATCGATTGTTGTTTTTGCCATTTTCAATATAATATTAAAATACAAAAATAGCAGAAAATTAGTAAAAAAAGGTTTTAATTTAAGATTAGTTTTGTTTAATCACTTGTGAAATAAAATTTTATAATTTTAGAGATATTTTGATTTGTTTTATGGACATAAAATAATTTATAATGCCGTTTAATGTTAAATTTTAAAAAGATAATTTTGATTATTTGTAAATAACTATAATTAGTAGTATATTTAAACTATAAATTATAGCAATGAGCAAAATTTCATCTAATATCCGTTTTTTACGCCAATTAAAAGGCATGTCTCAAGAGCAATTAGCAGACGACTTAAAAGTAACTCGTTCACGCATAGGCGGCTATGAAGAGGCTCGTAATGAGCCTCCTATTGATCTTTTAATTAGATTATCTGAGTATTTTCATATTGCAATAGATGCCTTAGTAAGAGGTGATTTAAAAAAAACAAATTTAGATGGATTAATGAAGGTGGGTAAAAATCGTATTTTATTTCCAATTCTTTTAGACAGTGATGGAAATGATATGGTAGAATTAATTCCATTAAAAGCGTCGGCTGGTTATTTAAGAGGTTATGCCGATCCAGATTATATCGAAAAATTACCACAAATGCGTTTGCCATTTTTACCTTCAGGTAAGCACCGTGCTTTTCCAATAAAAGGAGATAGTATGCCGCCAATTAAGGAAGGTTCTTTTGTTATTGCAAAATATTTAGAAAAGCTTGAAGATGTTAAAGAAGGTAACACTTATGTTGTTGTTACAAAAGATGATGGGTTATCCTATAAACGTGTGATGAATTATTCTAAAAAGGAATCTTCGCTGGAGTTACATTCGGATAACAAAATATATCAGCCCTATAAAGTAAAACTGAATGAAGTATTAGAACTTTGGGAATATACTTGTTGTATTAATATGAATCAATACGATGAAGGAGAGTTAAATCTTGATAGTATTATGAATATGTTAAAGGGTTTAAAAGTAGAAATTGCAGACATTAAAAAAGAAAGAAAATAATCTAAAATTTTAAAATTATTTTTTTTTACTTTTAATATAGGCTAATATAATAGGCAAAACAGAAATAAAAATTATCCCTAAACAAACCAAGTCGATGTGTTTTCTTATTATTTCAACTTCTCCTAGTAAATAACCAGCAATAGTTAAACTTCCTATCCATAAAGCACCGCCTAATAAATCAAAACTTACAAATTTTTTATAGTCCATTTCTGCAACACCAGCGGCAAATGGTGAAAAGGTTCTTACAATAGGTACAAAGCGCGCCATGATAATTGCTTTTGTACCATACTTTTCAAAGAAGAGGTGTGTTTTATCTAAATATTCTTTTTTTACAATAAGTTTGCCTTTAATTTTTATAGTAAATATTTTTAAACCTATTTTTCTACCTATCCAGTAATTGCAGTTATCGCCTAAAATAGCAGCAATAAATAAAAGTATAAGTAGGTAAGATAAATTTAAATGACCTGAGCGAGCAAACAAACCAGCTGTAAATAATAAGGAATCGCCTGGTAAAAAAGGCATAGCTACTAAACCCGTTTCAATAAAAATAACTAAAAATAAAACAGAATAAATCACAGTGCCGTAATTAGCGAATAACCAATCAAAATCAAGGTGTAAAATATGTTTAAATAAATCAATCAAAGTTTCCATAAAAAATTTTATTAGTAGATTAAAGACCAAATTGCTCAATATAGCTCAATATACCGCCTTCAAGGTTATAAAGGTTTGTAAAGCCAAATTTATTTTCAAGTGTTGTAATCACGTTAGCGCTTCGTTTCCCACTTCTACAATGAATAACTACTTGTTTATCGCGAGATATTTTTTCAACATTATCTATTACATCTCCCATGGGAATAAGTTCTCCATTAAGATTAGCTTCTTCAAATTCATAATCTTCGCGAACATCAACCAATTGAAATTCGGCTTTTGAATCGATAAGATTTTTTAATTCTAAGGATGAAATTTGTTTCATGTTTTTTTTTGAAAATAAAGGATAATAGTTTTTTTAAATAGGCTTATTAATTGATTCTGGTAAAAAAGTAAAAAAAGTATCGCCTCTTAAGCCTAAACGCAATGTTTCTAAAGGGATTACATCATCTATACTAATGTTTCCAACATTTACATTAGAACCAAAGAGTTTTAAAAAATAAACTTGTTGACTTTTTTGAGGTGTTTCCCAAATAATATTTTCTATTTTAATTTTATTTACAATTCTATTAATTAACATAGTGTGAGCAGTCCCGTTTTTATGATAAATACCAACGTTGCCACTTTCTCTGGCTTCGGCAATTACTTTAAAAGCACCGGCTTTTAGTTCGTTTTCCATCATTTTAATCCAACGGCTAGGATGAATAATAACACCCTCTTCTTTACTTCCCACTTCACTTAAAACCATAAATTCTTTTGATAGTTTGAAAATATATTCACATTTTTTTTCATGATCTATTTCTATACTTCCATCACTTACTTCGGCACTATCTATTCCTAAATCTGAAATGTATTTAATATAATCTTCAAATTTATTACGAATAACAAATGCTTCAAATAGAGTTCCACCAACATAAACTTTTAAATTAGCTTTTTGATATAGTTTGATTTTTTCTTTTACATTTTTAGATATCAATGAGGTACCAAAACCTAATTTTACAAAATCAACAAAATCAGATGAAGTATCAATAAAATCTTGAGCTTGCCTTAAGCTAATGCCTTTATCCATAACCATAGTTATGCCAATATTACGTGGTTTAATTTCACGTTCAGGTAAGTTACAAAGATTAAAATTGTATATTTCGCTCATGTTTATTTATTGAATGTTGAAATTAAATTTAAAATATCTATGTCATTCTTAAGTACAGGCGCATATTCAAAAATATCATCATGAATAGAATAATCCATTTCCATGGCTTTTTCAAAAACGGCAAGAGATTCTTTTCTTAAATTTTTATCTAGAAGAACAATTGCTAACCGATAATATAATTCTGGTACATCTGGAAATTTAGTAATACCGTCGTTTAATGTATCAATTGAATTTTGAATATATCCACCATGATGAAGTAGTTTGGAATAATCAAGCCATACATCGTAGTCTAAATAATCTAATTCTATTACTCTTTGATAGGCCATTGCCGCTTCTTCAATAAAGCCTAATTTTTCTTGAATTTCGGCGAAAACATACCAATAATCTGGTTCATTCGTATTAATTTCTATTGCCTTTTTAATATAATGAACACTTTCGGTTAATCTATTTAATGCGTCTAAAACTACGCCTATACCTAACCAGGCATCAGCATTAGCAGGATCTAATTTTACACATTTATTATAATTCACTAAGGATTCTTCAAATCTATTAAGATTTTCGAGACATTCGGCGATATAAAAATAGGTAGTGGATTCGTGTTTTTCGTATTTAAATGTTTCTTTGTAAACTTCAATGGCTTCTTCGTATTTTTCGAGTTGAGCAAGAGAATTTGCCTTATTGAAATAAGCAGAGCTAAATTGTTCATTAATGGCGATAGCGAAGTCGTAAGACTCTATTGCTTTTTCAAATAAACTTAGTCTGCCATATCCAAGTCCTAAATTAAACCAGGCATAATAACTGTAAGGATGATTGTCTAGATATTCTTCGAAAAAAGAAATGGCTTCGAATGATTTGCCTGTAAGATCAAAGCAAAGTGATAACTCATTGAGAGCAACTTCATTTTTTGGATTTAATTTAATTGCTTTTTTTAAATAGTACAGAGCATCCTCTGGCTTTTCTTCATTTAAAAATTCAACACCTAATGCAACAAAGACTTCATCTTTTTGATCGGTTAGTGGTATGGCATTTTTAAAGTTTTCAATGGCTTGTTCTCCTAATCCAATTTGGCTATAAATATAACCTCGGGCCATATATAATTCAAAATTCCCTTGATCAATTTGTTCTACTTCATTTAAAACTTGAAGCGCTTCATGGGTATTATGCTGACTTGAAAGATATTGAGCATTTCTAATTTTAATTATGGTAGAAAATGGATACCTCTCTAAACCAAAGTCAATGGCTTTTTTTGCCATATCGTAATTAAGCCATTGAAGGTAATAATCAATAATTTCTTCTATATCATCCGCATCAAAAAAATGAATCTGACCATTGGTCAGCATATTTTCAAAAAGTTTTAAATTCTCTTCAAATTCTTTATCATTTAATCCGTCTGCATCGTTATCCAAGGCACTCATATTATAAATTAATTAAACTAAAATAAGACATTCTTTTTTTAAAGTATAATGTTTTTGTTTTTTTTTATTCATAAAAAACATTTGATAAAAATGACTTTTTTGATTTGTATTTCGTATTGTTAAATTTTTATGATAAAAGTGATCGAGAAATAACAATGCGTTGAATTTCGCTGGTACCCTCGTAAATTTGAGTGATTTTAGCATCACGCATTAAACGCTCAACATGATATTCTTTTACATAACCATAACCACCATGAATTTGAACAGCCTCGGTTGTTACCCACATTGCAGTTTCGCTTGCAAATACTTTTGCCATTGCGCTTTCTTTATCTAATGGTAAATGTTGATCTTTTAACCAAGCAGAACGAAAAATCAATAAACGGGCCGCTTCAATTTTAGTTGCCATATCGGCTAATTTAAACTGAATGATTTGGTGTTGGCATATTTCTTTACCAAAAGCTTTACGTTCTTTAGAGTAGGCAAGAGCTAATTCATAAGCGCCACTTGCAATTCCTAATGCTTGAGAAGCGATTCCAATTCGTCCACCACTTAAAGTTTTCATTGCAAATTTAAACCCAAAACCATCCTCACCAATTCGATTTTCTTTAGGAACTTTTACATTATCGAACATTAACGAATGAGTATCGCTGCCACGAATTCCTAATTTATTTTCTTTAGGACCCACGGTAAAACCTGGCATACCTTTTTCTAAAATCAAAGCATTAATACCTCGATGACCAGCTTCTATATTAGTTTGAGCCATGACAATAAAAGTAGAGGCACTATTTCCATTGGTAATCCAGTTTTTAGTTCCATTGACAAGATAATAGTCACCCATATCTTTGGCTGTGGTTTTTTGAGAGGTTGCATCACTTCCTGCTTCTGGTTCTGATAAACAAAATGCGCCTATTTTTTCTCCTTTAGCCAAAGGCACTAAATATTTTTGTTTTTGCTCTTCGTTTCCAAAATTTTCTATGCCCCAACAAACTAATGAGTTGTTAACACTCATGATCACACTAGATGAAGCATCAACTTTAGATATTTCTTCCATTGCTAATACATATGAAATGGTATCCATTCCTCCGCCACCATATTTTGGATTTACCATCATTCCCATAAAACCGAGTTCACCCATTTTTTTTATTTGTTCGGTGGGAAATTTTTGATGCTCATCTCTTTCAATAACCCCAGGCTTGAGTTCATTTTGTGAAAATTCGCGAGCTGCTTTTTGAATCATTAAATGTTCTTCAGATAAATCAAAGTGCATGTTATTATATTTTTAAAGTTTGTACTATTTTTTGTAATCTTGTAAAGATATACCAATTAAACAACCAAAAAAAAAGAATTTTTAATAATTTTTTACCCTGTAAAACAATCATTATGTTATTATTATCTTAAAATTTAATTTGAAAAAACTGAATGAAAAATAAAGATATTAATAATCTAGTTATTGGATTGATGAGCGGGACTTCTTTAGATGGATTAGACATCGCTTTATGCGAATTTAAAGAGTATTTGGGAACATTTTCATTTAAAATAATAGCAGCTAAAACTATTACTTATGATGAAGATTGGAAAAAAAAATTATCAAACGCTCAACATCTTTCTGCAATTCAATATTTTGAAACTCATACTAAATATGGACGTTTTATTGCAAATGAAATAAATCAATTTTTAAACGCCTTATCCATTAAGCCAAATGCCATTGCTTCTCATGGCCATACGGTTTTTCACCAACCTGCTCTTGGTTTTACAAATCAATTAGGTTGTGGCGCAAGTATTGCTGCTCTAACAGGATTAAATACAGTATGTGATTTTAGAAGTAAGGATGTTTCTTTGGCAGGGCAGGGTGCTCCTTTAGTTCCTATAGGCGATAAACTTTTATTTGGAGAATATGATGCTTGTTTAAATATAGGTGGTATCGCTAATATTTCTTATGATAATAAAAATGGAGATCGTATAGCTTACGATTTATGCGTGGCTAATATGTTATTAAATTATTTAGCTGAAAAAAAAGGTTTTTTATTTGATAAAGGAGGAGAGATGGCTAAATCTGGACTGGTAGACGATTTATTATTAAATCAATTGAATGCTTTAAAATATTATAAACAGACAGGGGCAAAATCTATTGGAAGAGAGTGGTTTGAAAATAATATTTTGAATTTTTTTGATACCAAAGAAAAAGAAGTGATAAATTTATTAGCAACAGCCATAGAGCATATTGCAACGGTTATTGCTTCAGAATTAAATAATAATAAAATAAAAAATGTATTATTAACAGGTGGTGGAACTTTTAATTCTTTTTTAATTGAGCGCATTAAATCTAAAACAAATTCTATTCTTGTTATACCATCTGTTGAGCTTATAAATTTTAAGGAAGCGATTATTTTTGCTTTTTTAGGTTATTTGAGGTTAAATCAAATCACAAATACTTTAAAAACAGTAACAGGGGCAAACAAGGATAGCATTGGTGGTGCAGTTTATTTGGGGTAATTTTAAGATTGTTTTTTTAATTTATATTGCTGCCATCAATAAATTAATGTCTTTGAAAGGGAGATTAAAGGCTTCACCTAAAAACTGATTAGTTAAAATACCATTATAGATGTAAACTCCATTTCTTAAACCCGCATCTTTTCTTACTATACCTTCGAGACCGCCTTCGTCGCCCATATTTAATATAATTTGCGAAAAAATATTACTTAAGGCATAAGAAGCAGTTCGGGCGACTCGGCTATTAATATTTGGGACACAATAATGAATAACACCATGTTTACGAAAAATTGGTTTTGTGTGATTAGTTACCTCTGAGGTTTCGAAAACACCTCCTTGATCAATACTTACATCAATAATAACAGAACCGTTTTTCATTTCGCTTACCATGTTTTCAGAAACTACGCAAGGAGTTCTTCCACGAGTGGCTCTGAGTGCTCCAATAACAACGTCTGCTGTTTTTAAATGTTTTTCTAATACTTTAGGAACAATTACTGAAGTAAATACTCTACTGCCAAGTTGGCCTTGAAGCCTTCTTAAACGAGAGGTAGAATTGTCAAATATTTTAACGGTTGCTCCTAAACCAATCGCTGCACGTGCAGCAAATTCTCCTACTGTTCCAGCTCCAATAATAATAACTTCAGTTGGCGAGATTCCACTAATGCCTCCTAAAATAGAGCCTACTCCATTGTTTACATTGCTTAATAATTCTGCAGCAATAGAAATGCTTGTGCCCCCTGCAATTTCGCCCATAGCTCTAATTACAGGAAAAATGCCAGCCTCATCAATAATTAAATCAAAAGCAACACAATTTAATTTTTTAGAAATTAATTTTTTTAAAAAATCTTGCGGCTGAACACTTAATTGTAAGGAACTAAATAAGGTTTGTTTGGGCTGCATTAGTTCTATTTCTTCAATAGTGGGCGGTGCAATTTTAAAAATTGTATCTGCTTTATAAACATCAATTGAACTCAAAACAATTTCAGCCCCAGCTTCGCTATAATCACTATCATCAAAATTAGCAGCTTTGCCTGCGCCGGTTTCTAAAATCACTCGGTGACCATTATTTACAAGTAATGCAACGGCGTCTGGCACCAACGCTACACGGTTTTCTTGAAATGCAATTTCTTTTGGAATTCCAATAAATAGTTTGCCTTTTTTACGGGCCACTTCTAACATTTCTTCTTGAGGCGCATAAGCGCCTTTGGTTAAAGAAAACAATACATCTTTTGTCATTACCATAATTTCATAGTATTAATTAATAGGTAGGTCCTTTGTAAATAGGGCTGTTACAATCGTCAATTTTCCTTTTCTTTTTTCTAAAAACCAAACCGAATCGTGTTTCAAGTGTCCGATTTCTAATTGATGTAATGGTAGATTTATTTGTATGATTGTGTGCAATTATATCTGGATTCCAGTGATACTCAACAAAGGCACTGATATTTTTTATTAATTTAAATTCGTAACCTAAAGCTAAATCTCCACTAAACCAAAATTTGGGAAAATCGGCACTAAATGGAGTAAATACCGATACGCTTGTTTGAAATAAATATTCTAATCGTAAGCCAGGCATAAAATACCAATTTGCATTACCAATTTTACGATAAAATTTAGCGTAGTTATTAA
>Ga0214919_10001832_pt1 | contig 34164 bp, 31 predicted proteins | sample LL1503_MetaG_FD_177994 | JGI IMG/M metagenome (GOLD analysis project Ga0214919, IMG submission 177994) | Freshwater microbial communities from Lake Lanier, Atlanta, Georgia, United States - LL-1503 | ecosystem: Environmental > Aquatic > Freshwater > Lake | place: USA: Georgia | collected...
ATCCGACTGCATCACCTGGGCATAGTTCTGCGGCAGGCGATCGAGCAGAAAAAATCCGAACATGCCGCCCTCGCAGTCGCCGCAAAACCCGACGCCGGCGGCGTTGGCTGCGGCCTGCAAGCCGTCGACCAGCGAGCGGGTCCTGGCCGCCAGTGCCTCGAAAAATCCCGGTTTGGAAATCTCGGCCAGGGTGGCGATACCGCAGGCGGTGGCGACCGGGTTGCCCGACAGCGTACCGGCTTGGTAGACCGGGCCCAGCGGCGCGAGCTGCTCCATCACCGCGCGCTTGGCGCCGAAGGCCGCCAGCGGCATTCCGCCGCCGATCACCTTGCCCATGATCGTCATGTCGGGCTCGAAGCCAGGCAGTGCTTTGGCATAGACGCTTTGGGCGCTTCCCAGCGCGACCCGGCAGCCGGTCATGACTTCGTCAAATACCAGCAGCGCACCGTGCTCGGTGCACAACTCGCGGCAGCGCTTCATGAAGGGAACCGAGGCCCGCACCAGATTCATGTTGCCGGCAATGGGCTCGATCACTAGGCACGCCAGTTCGGCCCCATGCACCGCAAAAGCCTGCTCCAACTGCTCGACGTTGTTGTACTCAAGGACGATGGTGTGGCGAACAACTTCGGGCGGAACGCCCGCACTGGTGGGGTTGCCGAAGGTCGCCAGTCCCGAACCGGCCTTGACCAGCAGCGCGTCGGCGTGGCCGTGGTAGCAGCCTTCGAACTTGATCAGCTTGTGGCGCCCGGTGGCGCCGCGCGCAAGCCGTATGGCGCTCATCGCGGCCTCGGTCCCCGAACTCACCAGGCGCACCATGTCCATTGACGGCACCAGTTTGAGAATCGCCTCGGCGAGCTCGATCTCGCGCTCGGTCGGCGCGCCAAAGGAAAAGCCTTCGAGTACGGCGGCCTGCACTGCCTGCACCACGGCGGGGTGGCCATGGCCCAGAATCATCGGTCCCCACGAGCCGATGTAGTCGATATAGCGTTGGCCGGCGGCGTCCCAAAAATAGGCCCCTTGTGCGCGCTTGACAAAACGCGGCGTTCCGCCGACGGCCTTGAAGGCGCGCACCGGCGAATTGACGCCGCCAGGTATGACGCGTTGCGCGCGCGCGAAGAGCTGCTCGTTGGATTGGGCTGGGCTGGTTTCAGTGTTTGGTGTCATGCGTGGGTATTTCAAAATTTGGCGCTGCTGCGCCCAGGTCTTGCGTTGTTTCGATGTCGGCGTCGGGCTGGGCCCAGAAGAGCCGGTCCGGGACAACATGGCCCATGCCGGGTCGGAAGCCGGCGTCCAGGCAGCGATCCAGATAACTCAGTGCCTCGCTGCTCGCTTCGTTCAGGTCGCTGCCGCTGGCGAGCAAGGCCGCAAGCGCCGCCGACAGCGTGTCGCCGGCGCCGACAAATGCCGCTTCAAAGCGCTCGAAGCGCGCGCTGCAAAGCACCGAATGCGGTGACGCCAGCACGTTGTCGATGCCCTGATCGGGCAGCGCGATCCCAGTCACCAGGGTATAGGGAACGCCGAACGCATGCGCCGCGCGCGCGATGTCGCGTGGCCCCGGGCTCTTGTCGGCGCTCCAGTCGGGCAGCAGCCAGCGCCACAGGGTGCTGTGGTTGCCCACCAGAATGGTCGTCTGCGGCAGCAGCAGTTCGCGGAAGGCGTCCAGGTAGAGGTCGATCTGGACCTCGGTCCACCAGGACAGGTTGGGCATGTACGCGACCAGCGGCACATCGGCGTAGTCGGAGGCGATCTCGGCGATCGCACTGAGGTTTTCCGCTGAACCGGCAAAGCCGACCTTGATGACCTGTGCGCTGACGTCCTCCAGGATGGTTCTGGCCTGTTCGGCGACCACTTCTTCATCGAGCACATGGTGGTCGACTATTTCAGCCGTATCGCGCATGTAGACGCCGGTGAGCACCGGCAACGCGTGCGCGCCGACCGACGCCATGGCGCTGACATCGGCCGCAAGACCGCCGGCGCCGCTGGGGTCGTTGGCATTGAACACGAGAACACAGGCCGGGCGTGCCGAGTCCGCATCCTCGCTGGCGTCGGCGCTGGTGGGCACGAGGGACATGGTCAGGCTGGTCTACCCATCGGGCAGGATGACGTTGGTTTTGGCGCCTGCAGCGCTATTCTCTGATACGGTCTCGGTACAATCATTGCATTCTATTCGAAGGCCTTTTAACCTGTGAACGAAGCAACAACCTGGATGTGCCTGATCTGCGGCTGGATCTACGACGAAGCCTTGGGTGCCCCCGAGTCCGGCATCGCGCCTGGAACGGCATGGGCCGATGTACCGATGAACTGGACCTGCCCGGAATGCGGGGCGCGCAAGGAAGACTTCGAGATGGTTCAACTCTGAACCGGGAACCGGGCGCCCAAGCGCTCGGCGTTGGCGTGCATAGTTCGGGAGGCCTGCCCATGAACACCCTTGTGTCGGTGCCCACCAGCGCGGGGAATAGCGCCCGACGTGCGTCCGATGCGCTCGGACCTTTGGCGTCCGCCCTCGACGAGATACAGAAGTCCTTGACCGGCGCGAGCGCAAGCGTGGCGGCGTTTGCGCAGACGGCGCGATTTCAAGGACTAGGCACAGCAGCGCCCGCAGACGCTGGCGGACCCCAGGCCCCAGCGGGTGGGCTGGCGACTGCGTCCCTGAAAATCCGACAGGCGATGGAGTGCCTTGAGGCTTGCGGTGCCGTGATGCCCGCCAAGCTAATGCGGGCGCTGGACCTGCTGCTGCAGCAATTTGTCCTTGTGCCAGCGAGTTGCAGTGAGGACGCGGCCAGACGATTTGAATGCGCCGCGCAGGCACTTGGCGCGTACCTGACGGCAATGCCCGACAGCGCTGCGCAATCCGCACTGGCGCTGTTCCCCCAATACCGAGATGTACTCGAATTGGTGGCCGGCGAACGGGTCCATCCTGCCGACCTGTGGCAGCATGGATGGCGATGGGTCGAGGCGCCGGCGGCGCTGACCCTGCCGCCGTTGGCTGTTAGCGCGCACTTGCGCACGCAGGTCGACCAGGCGGTGCTCAAACTGGTGCGTGGAGCGGACCCGCAGGCGGCCAGGGCGATGACCGACATTGGTCTGGGCCTTGCTGCGGCTGCCACCCGGCGCGAAGACCGTGTCTTGTGGACCATCGCAGCGGCATTCTTCGACGCGCTGGGCCGTGGCTTGCTACCGCTCGATGTCTTTGTCAAGCGCAGCGCGTCGCGCACCCTGGCCCAATTCGCCGCGTTGGCGCGCGGCGAATTCGTCGTCAACCACGACCTTGCGCACGATCTGCTGTTTCACTGCGCGCAGGCGCAGTCCGATGTCGACGCCAAGGTGCTGTGCGCGGTACGCCACGCCTATGGGCTCGGGGACGGCCAGCCCTTGGACGACACGGCAACGGCCTCCGGGCCGCAGTTGGCATGCGAGGCCACGCAGCCACCGCAAACGCCGCCGCCAGCCGCCAGCCATAGCGATTTCGAAGCTACCCGGCCCTTCGAGCAAAGCAAGCGAATCGGTGAACTGTCGGTTGTCATTCCGATGTACAACGCATTCCTGAACGACGCCGACGAATGGTCGCGCCGACTGCTTGCCGAACTCGGCGAATGGGAGCTTGACCCAAGGCAGCCACCGCAGGATTCGACAGTCGGTTGGGCGCATGCGCTGGCAGTTGGTGCCGCCGGAGTCGGTTTCACGGCGCTGGCCGAACTGGCGCGTTTGCTGGAACAGGTGGTGCGCCAGTTGCAGCAGCACCGCGCCGGGCGCAGCCCGGAGCCGGCGCGAATTTGCAACCGCGTGGCAGAAGACATAGGGCGCCTGTTGCACCAGTTTGCAGCGGGCTTTTTGAAGCAACCCGACCCCGCCTTGCGCGAGGAGTTGCAGCGGCTGCTGGCGGACATGGATTCGGGGTCCGCGGGCGCCTTGCCCCTGGCAGGCCCGGGTCTGCGGCTGGAGCAGTGGGGTCTGTCGATCGAGCAGATGGGAGCGCAGATCGTGCGCCTGACGCAACAACTGCGCGAGCTCGAGGCGCATGCGCAGCCCATCATGGAGCAAGCACCGCACGCCGATGCGCCCACGCATCCGCTGCGTCTGCGGGAACTGACCCGAGCCATCGGCGAGTCGGTGGACGCGCTGGCAGCGCTTCAGGCTGGGCTTGAGCGCACGCTGCGCGACGCACAGGACGATCTGTCGGCGTTTCGCAATCAGTCGCTGGCGCGCGATGCCAGCGTCGGCTTGCGCACCACGCTGTAGCGCTCCAGCGTTCGCGCGCGGGCCAGGTCGTGCTCGACCACGGGATGCGGATAGTTCTCGCCCAGTTTGACGCCTGCCGCCTGCAGTTCGAGCGCGCCGGCCTTCCAAGGCGCGTGGATGGCCGGTGCCGGCAGCTGAGCCAACTGCGGCAGGTAGCGGCGGATGAATTTTCCCTGGGGGTCGAACTTCTCACTTTGGCTGATCGGGTTGAAGACCCTGAACCAGGGCTGCGAGTCGCAGCCGCTCGACGCCACCCACTGCCAACCGCCGTTGTTCGCCGACAGGTCGAAGTCGTTGAGTTTCTGGGCAAAATAAGTCTCGCCCCAGCGCCAGTCCAGACCCAGGTCCTTGACTAGGAAGCTGCCCGCGACCATGCGCAGCCGGTTGTGCATGTAGCCGCTCTGGTTGATCTGCGCCATCGCGGCGTCGACCAGCGGATAGCCGGTGCGCCCCTCGCACCAAGACTTGAACAGTGTCTGCGCCGTCGGACCCTGCTCCCAGCGGATCGCATCGTAGGCCGGCTTGAAGGCCGCGCTTGCAGCGTGTGGAAAATTCGCCAGGATCTGGAAATAGAAATCCCGCCAGATCAGTTCGCCCAGCCATACGGCAGCGCCTGCGCTGCCCTGTGCCGACCGGTGCATCGCGGTGGCGACCAGCCTGCGGACGGACACCGTGCCAAAGCGCAGATGCACGCCCAGGTAACTCGGGCCTTTGGTGGCTGGGAAGTCACGCGTGCGGTGGTATTCGTCCATGCGCTCGAAGAATTCGGCAAACAAGGTGCGCGCTCCGCTCGCTCCAGTCGGTATCTGCAACTGCCCGAGGTTGGTCGTCTCGAAGCCCAACTGCGCCAGTGTCGGCACCCCGGTCTTCAGCGCATCTGGGGGCGCAGCTAGCGCCCCCAGATGGGGCGTGCAGTCGTGCACCCGCGGCGGTGTCGCGCCGATTCGCTGTAGCCAGGCGTTCTTGTACGGCGTGAAGACGGTGTAGGGGCTTGCGGTCTTGGTCAGCAGCTCGCGTCGCTCCAGCAGCACATGGTCTTTCACCGTGTTCATCGCGACGCCACGCTCAGCCAGCGCGTCACGGACATTGTCGTCGCGCGCTAGCGCCTGCGGCTCGTAATCGTTGGCTGCAAAAACAGCCTGTGCGCCGAGTTCGTTCGCCAGTGCCACGATCGTTTCGCAGCCGGCACCATGGCCAAGGATAAGACCCGCGCCAAAGCCGCGCAATGTCTGCTCCAGATCGACCAGTGACTCGCGGATGAACTCGACGCGGCGGTCGGCCCTCGGCAGCGGGGCCAGTAGGTCGGTATCGAAAACAAAGGCGCAGTAAAGTCGACGGCATGACTGCAAACCCAGGAACAATGCTGCGTTGTCGTCGATGCGCAAGTCGCGCCTGAACCACATCAGCCCGGTTTCGAATTGTTTTTGCATCTTGGCCGCTAAAATTGAAGTATGCCCGGTGAAACTGCGCCCCTCAACCTGACGAATCATTTCCTGATCGCCATGCCCGGGCTTGAGGACGCTGCATTCTCGCGCAGCGTGGTCTATGTCTGCGAACACAGTGAGCGCGGCGCACTGGGCCTGGTGATCAACAAGCCCAGCGACATCGACCTTCAGGTGTTGTTCGACAAGGTGGCTCTTCCGCTGGGGCGCGCCGATCTCACGCATTCGCCGGTGTTCCAGGGCGGGCCGGTGCAGGTTGACCGGGGCTTCGTGTTGCACGAGCCTATATTCGTTGGCAGCGAGAAGCCGGGCGAGGCGGTCTACGCGTCGACCATGTGCATTCCCGGTGGCCTGGAAATGACGACATCCAAAGACGTGCTCGAGGCGCTGTCCACGGGCGCCGGGCCGCGCAAGGTGCTGGTGTCGCTGGGATATTCGGCTTGGGGCGAGGGTCAGTTGGAGTCTGAACTCGGGGAGAACAGTTGGCTCACGGTCGACGCCGACGCGGCGGTTATTTTCGACACGCCGGTGGAGCAACGCTATGAGAGGGCGCTGGCGCTACTCGGGCTGCAGGTATGGATGCTGTCACCGCAGGCTGGCCATGCCTGAGGCGGCTCAGGACCTGCGGGTTTCGGCGGGCGCTGCGGCGGTCGGGCATGCGAACACCTTTTTGGCGTTGGACTTCGGCTTGCGGCGCACCGGCGCCGCAGTGGGCAACCGGATGCTGCGCAGCGCACAAGCGCTGCAGACGGTTCGCGCAAGCGGCGACGCGCGGCTGGTACAGGTAGGTATGCGCATCGCCCAGTGGCAACCCGACGCGCTGGTCGTCGGCGTCCCGTTTCACCCCGATGGCGCCGAACACGAGAACACGCTGCGCGCGCGCAAGTTTGCGCGCCAACTGCGCGCGCGCTTTGGACTGCCGGTTTTTGAGGTCGACGAGCGCTACAGCACCACCGAAGCCTTGTCCAACGGCGCGCGCGACGCCGACGCGGGAGCGGCCTGCGTGATCCTGGAGCAATTTCTGCGGGGTCTTGCATGACCGGAAACGGGGAACAGGGCAAGGCCAAAGCGGCTGGCGCGGCCGGCCATCTGATGCTGGACGCCGAGGCCTTGTACCGGGAGTTGGTGCAGGGCGTCGCCGCCTTGCTGGGTCCAGCGAGCCGGCTGGTCGGCATCACGTCGGGTGGCGCTTGGCTGGCCGAGAGGCTGGCGCGCGATCTGCAGCGACCCGAAGGCTTTGGCGTGATTTCGTCAACCATGCATCGTGACGACTTTGCACAGCGCGGCCTGTCAAGCCGTGCGCCGACGCGCCTGCCGTTTGACGTCAATGCGGCGCAGGTCATCGTTTTGGACGATGTTCTCTACACCGGGCGCACCATCCGCGCCGTGGTCAACGAGCTGTTCGACTACGGCCGGCCGGCCAGCGTCAAGCTCGCGGTGTTGGTTGACCGCGGCGGGCGTGAACTGCCAATACAGGCGGACTTTGCGGCGGCGCGGGTCAGCGTGGCTGCGTCGCAGTCGCTGGCGCTCGAGCGCGATGCGGCCGGCGCCTTTGCTTTCGAACTCAGGGCGCGCCCATGAGACCCGCATACCGGATGCCGCAAACAGCCACGGCAACGAGGTACACCGTGTGTTGAGCCGACGAAATCCCCAACTCAACAAGAACGGCGAACTGCTCCATCTGTTGTCGATCGAAGGCCTACCGGCCGGCATTCTGACCCAGATTCTCGACACCGCGGAAAGCTTTGTCAGCGTCAACGATCGCGAGGTCAAGAAGGTTCCGCTGCTGCGCGGACGCAGCGTTTTCAACCTGTTCTTCGAGAACTCGACCCGCACCCGCACCACCTTCGAGATCGCGGCGACGCGGCTGAGCGCCGACGTCATCAACCTCGACATCGCGCGCTCGTCGGCGTCCAAGGGCGAGTCCCTGCTCGACACCATCGCCAACCTCAGCGCGATGGCGGCGGACATCTTCGTGGTGCGCCACGGCGAGTCTGGAGCGCCGTACCTGATCGCCCAGCATGTCGCGCCGCATGTGCACGTCATCAACGCCGGAGACGGTCGCCATGCGCACCCGACGCAGGGGTTGCTCGATATGTTTACCATCCGGCACTACAAGAAGGACTTTTCCAACCTGACGGTAGCCATCGTCGGCGACGTTTTGCACTCGCGGGTCGCGCGCTCCGATATCCATGCGCTCACGACGCTGGGATGCGCAGAAGTTCGGGTGGTTGGCCCCAAGACGCTGGTGCCGGCGGATATGGCGCAGATGGGCGTGCGGGTCTGCCACACGCTGGAGGAGGGAATTCGCGGCTGCGACGTGGTGATCATGCTGCGGCTGCAAAACGAGCGCATGAGCGGCGCCTTGCTGCCTTCGGCACGGGAATTTTTTACCGCCTACGGACTGACCCGCGAGAAGCTGCAACTGGCCAAGCCCGACGCCATCGTGATGCATCCGGGTCCTATCAACCGCGGGGTCGAGATCGACTCGGCGGTCGTCGACGGCGCCCAAAGCGTGATCCTCCCGCAGGTGACTTTCGGCATAGCGGTCCGGATGGCGGTGATGGGAATCGTCGCTGGGAACGAAGTGCTATGAAGATACTCATCAAGGGCGGGCGGGTGATGGACCCGGCGGGCGGTTTTGACCAGCGCTGTGACCTGGCGCTGGCCGACGCAAAGATAGTCGCGATCAAGGACATCGGCGCCGATTTTCATCCCGACCGCGTCATTGATGCGTCGCGCTGCGTCGTCGCGCCGGGGTTGGTTGACCTGTCGGTACGACTGCGCGAACCCGGCCACGAGCACGCGCGCATGCTGGAGTCCGAAATGGCGGCAGCGGTTGCCGGTGGCGTGACCAGCCTGGTGTGCCCGCCCGACACCGACCCGGTGCTCGACGAACCGGGCCTGGTCGAGATGCTGAAGTTCCGCTCGCAGAAACTGCACCAAGCACGCGTCTACCCGCTGGGCGCGCTGACGCGCGGACTGGCCGGTGAGGTGCTGACCGAAATGGTGGCGCTCACCGGGGCCGGATGCGTAGGCTTCGGGCAGGCTGAAAAGCCGCTGGGGAACACCCAGGTGCTGTTGCGCGCCATGCAATACGCGAGCACCTTCGGCTATACCGTCTGGCTGCGCGCGCAGGACCGCGACCTGGGCGCCGGCGTGGTCGCCAGCGGTCCGCTCGCAACGCGCATGGGCCTGGCCGGGATCCCGGTGGCGGCCGAAACCATCGCCATCCACACCATCGTTGAACTGGTCCGGGCGACGGGCGCGCGGGTACATCTGTGCCGGCTGAGCAGCGCTGACGGTCTGGAGCTGGTCCGCCAGGCCAAGGCCGAGGGTCTGCCGCTGACCTGCGATGTGAGTATCAACTCGCTGCACCTGATTGACCTGGATATTGGTTACTTTGACAGCCGTGCACACCTGCAGCCGCCGCTGCGCCAGCAGCGTGATCGCGATGCGATCCGCCTGGCGCTGGCCGACGGAACCGTCGACGCGCTGGTATCGGACCACAACCCGGTTGACGAGGATGCCAAGACCTTGCCCTTTGCCGAGAGCGAGCCCGGCGCGACTGGCGTAGAGCTGCTGTTGGGGCTGTCGCTGAAGTGGGCGGCAGCGAGCGGCGTCGCGCTGCAGCGCGCGCTGTCAGTCATCAGCTGCGAACCGGCGCGGGTGCTTGGCGCGTCGGGGTTATTGCAGCCGGGGGCGGGACGGTTGATGGTCGGCGGTGCCGCCGATCTGTGTCTGTTCGATCCCGCGCGGGGCTGGAGCGTTACCGCCGACAGCCTGCGCAGCCAGGGCAAGCACACGCCGTTTTCCGGCTACGAGTTGCCGGCCACGGTGGTCTGTACCATCGTCGACGGACGGCTTGCATTCGAGGCGTGAACCGGGTCAGGGCCGTTTGGCGGCTGTGGCGGGTGGCGCTGCATTTGGTGCGCGGCATGCTCCAGATACTGCTGCAGTTCCCGCGCCTGTCGCAGGATCGGCGCGACCAGCGGGTGCAGGCCTGGGCCAGTGCCTTGCTGCGTACCATCGGCGTGCGGCTCGACGTCACCGGAACCCCCGCCCCCTGCGGCCCCATGCTGATGGTCGCCAACCATATTTCCTGGCTCGACATCGTCGCGCTGCACGCAGCCCGGCATTGCCGCTTCGTGTCGAAATCGGACATACAGCGCTGGCCACTGCTTGGAACGCTGGCCACCGCGGGTGGAACGCTGTATGTCGAGCGAGCGTCGCGCCGAGACGCGATGCGCGTCGTCCACAGCATGGCGCGGGCGCTTAAGGACGGCGATGTGCTGGCGATCTTCCCAGAAGGAACGACCGGTGACGGCGCTGCGCTGCTGCCCTTTCATGCCAATTTGGTCCAGGCCGCCATAGCGGCCAGCGCGCCGGTGCAGCCGGTCGCGCTGCGCTTTCTGGCCGGCAACAGTGGCCGGCGCAGCCATGCCGCCAGCTATGTCGGCGATGAGACGCTGGTCGGCTCCTTATGGCGAACGCTGTGCGCGAGCGACTTGCGGGTCTCGCTGGTCTATGGCGAGCCGCAGCACGCGCTAGGGCGCGACCGTCGTGCCTGGGCGCAGGACTTGCAAGCAGCCATCGAGGGCCTGCTGCGGCGCTAATGCCGCTGCGCAGTCACCATTGGTTGCGCAACTCGCGCAGCTTGATGAAAACCGTTCTGGCGTCGGGGCGATCGGGCAGGTCGGGGAAGCTCTCGCGCAGCTTGGCGATCAGGCTCGGGCTGCCCAGCCTCAAGAAGCTGTTGTGCTGCCTTTCATCGGCCAGCGAGGTGACCACAGAATGCGCCGGATCGTGCCCGGCCACGAGCGGCAGCAGTGCCTGCGCGGCGGCGTTGCCGGGCTCGCGCGCGAGTGTGAATTTCAGGTTGGTTTCTATGTAGTCGTGCCCCGGAAAGATCCGGGTCGCATCAGGAAGACGTGTCAGTTGCTCGGCAAAGCTGGCGTACAGCGCGCCCACATCGCCGCCGTTGTGGCAGTTGCCGGCGCCCGCGTTGAACAGCGTATCGCCCGAAAACAGCGCCGGCTCGTCGGTGTGCGCGTGCAAGCAGATATGGCACATGGTGTGGCCCGGCGTGTCTAGGCATTCGAGCTCGACGGTCTTGCCGACCTTGATCACATCGCCGGCCTGCACGCCGCGGTCGACGCCGCGGATACTGGCGCCCGATTGGTGGTGCGCGATCAGCTTGGCGCCCGTCGCTGCGACGACCGCATCGTTGCCGCCTGTATGGTCGTGGTGCGCATGGGTGTTCAGGATCTGGGTGATCTCCCATCCGCGCGCCTTTGCCGTCGAGAGGCATTTCTCGTGGTCCAGCGGATCGATCGCAAGCGCCTCGCCGCTGTGCGCGCAGGCGATCAGGTAGTTGAAGTTGCGATAGGCATTGCCGGTCCAGATACGCTCGACGATCATGTAGTGGATCTCTTGGGGAAGTTGGACTTCGATTGTACGAAGTGGCCCACGCTCCGGGTCTTGGTATATTGAGTCTTGCTCACCCACCACCCCAACGACCATGGCCCCATCCAAGAAGCAGTTGTTGAAGCATCTGAACGACGAGGTCTATTGCAGACTGGGCGTGTCGCCGGTGCACGGCATCGGCGTGTTCGCGATCAGGGCGATTCCAAAGGGGGTCAACCCGATGAAATCAAGGCTGGACTTCGAGGAGCTTGCGTTTTCCCACGATGAAATCAAGAGCCTGCCGCGCAGCGTCCGCAAGGAAATCGACATCTTCTGCTACTACACCGCGCAAGCCGTTTTCATCCCGTCGATCGGTCTGAACGCGATGAACATGGCGGTGTACATGAACCACTCGAAAACGCCCAATGTGCAGTACCGGCCCAACGGCCAACTGTTCACGTTACGGGCCATCAAGGCCGGCGAGGAAGTGATGATGGATTACGACGTCAATTTCGGTGAAACCCATACTTTTGACTGAGTCTGTCTCAGGCGCCCGCCGCGCTCCGGTGGATCTGGTTCCATTCTCCGGGTTTGAAATCGGTGTGCAATGGCGAGGTGGTATCTAGCGCAAGCGGGTGGTCGTGCTCGGTCAGCGCCAGCGCGTAGATGGGCTCGTAATCGGTGACGAACAGCGATTTGTAGCCGTAGTCGCCGACTGGCCCCAGGTTGTAATACCGATAGCTATTCTTGGCCGCCCAGCGCGACGCCAGCAGGCAGGCGTAGATACCGGGTGAGCGGTTCTTGTAGTCTCGGTTCCACTGGCAAAAACTGCCGTAGACCTGGTCGCGTTCTGGCATCAGGATGGATACATCGGTCAGCACCAGATCGCCGTTGTCGGCGTGGACCCTCAACACCAGCACCTCGAGTTTGCGCACGTAGTCGATGAAGCCCTCGACCTCCATGTCGTGGATGTGGTAGCTCGCAAAATGCTCAGATCCCATCTCGTACATATCGTCGACGCTGAGTTCGCACCCGGCTATGGTGTCTTCGGAGTAGTGGAAGTTCCGATACAGCTTGTCCAGGTCGCCAAACTTCCGCACGCGTCGGGGATCCTGCCAGAAAGCCGGTGACGCGGTGTGGACCAGACCGTACTGATCGTTAATCGGCACTCCATAAGCCCCGTCGGGGGGCAGTGCGTAAACGATGAAGGGTTTGCGTGCCATGTTGAGCATGTCCTGCGTCACGTCGATGTACGGGCACAGCGCGTCCCAGCGGTTGGTGTAGTACAGAATCTCGCCGTGGTAGCTCTCGACGCACAGGTTGTCCTTGGTCCAGCTCTGGTTTCCCAGTTGCCCTGCCGAAGAACACGGGTTAGCTTCCTCAGCCTGCTGGAGCAGGGCGGTCATTTGCGGCAAAAAGCCATTCATGTAGTTCGCTTCCTTCTTGGTGCGGGCATTGGCAGTAGCTGCAGGTCGAAGTAATCCGTGTCGACGTCAAAATTGCTCTGCAAGAAAGCCGGGTCGCTCTTTTCCAGCCGGCCTATTTCCTGGCGTGCCGCAAGAAGATGCTGCGACGCCTCGCTGTGGCGGTCGTGCAACTGCGCCGCATATTGCGGCATCAAGGGGCATTCGATGTCAAAGTGAAAGACCCGTGTTTGCGGGTTGAACGACAGCGGATACAGCTTGCAGCTGAAGGGCTTTTTGTCGGACAGCGCGCAGCCGTCGCTGGCCAGATGTTCGCAGCGCGTTTGAATGCAGATCTGGCCGTGTGATTGCTTCTCCTGCTTGGTGAGCGTGACTTCGAGAGGCGGGAAGCCCGGGTCAATGTGACAGCAGCGTTGGCACTCGGCACAGTGGTCAAACAGCATCGACCGGCCTGCAAGAGCATTCGAGCGAGAAGGGCAACATCAAGGCAACATCCTGTGACACGAGATTCGGAGCCATTCGCGAATGACATACCACAATGGCACGAAAAGAATAATGAATTATGTCACGCAGTTTCCAAATAGTTTCGGCAATTTTGATGCGCCTAGGGGCATTGCCGGTTCGTCGGTGTCGTCGCGCACGCAGTCGGCGGCGGCCATCGCGCGATCGCTTCGCCGCCGACGGCTCCGAGCGCCTGTCTAGAATGGCGACGCACGAAGCCTAAATTTTGCTTGCAGTCAGCGTGACAACGATGCGGCTGGTGCCAGTGTCCTGATCACTTCAATGGAGACCACCATGCAACTGCTCGCAGGAATTTTGTCCATCGAGTCGATGGGTGCGCGGGGCGCACGCGCGCTGCTGATGCTTGCGCTGGCCTGGATGGCCGTTGTGGCGCCGGGCGTCGCGCGGGCGCAGTCGGGCGCCTACCCCGACAAGCCGATCCGCTTTCTGGTTCCCTATCCGCCGGGCGGCGGAACCGACGTGATTGCACGTATCGTTCAGGAGCGATTTCAGGCGGTGCTCGGCCAGCCCATCGTGATCGACAACAAGGGCGGCGCCGGCGGTGCGGTCGGATCCGAAATCGCAGCGCGCGCCGCGCCCGATGGCTACACCGTGCTGTTCACCTTGAGCTCGCACACCATCAACCCGGCGATATTTCCCAAGCTTGGTTTCGACACCGTGAAGGACTTCGAGCCGGTGGGGCTGGTCGCTTCGCTGCCGCAGATTCTGGCTGCTAACCCGCAACTGCCCGTCAATAGCGTGGCCGAACTGGTGGCGCTGGCCAAGGCCAAGCCCGAACTGCTGTCGTACGCCTCGGTCGGCAATGGTTCGCCGGGTCATCTCGCCGGCGAACTGCTCAAGCTGCGCACGGCAAGCAGAATGACGCACATTCCCTACCGCGGCGGCGGTCCGGCCGTGACCGACGTGATGGCCGGCCAGGTTCCGCTGATCTGGGTGTCGATCCCGGCCGCGGCGCAGTTTGTCAAGACCGGCAAGCTAAAGGCGCTGGGCGTATCGACGCTCAAGCGCAGCGCCGCTTTCCCCGATGTGCCGACCTTGCAGGAAGCGGGCATTGCAGACTTCGAGGTCGATTCCTGGTACGCGATGTTTGTACCGGCTAGAACGCCCAAGGCGATCGTTGACAAACTCAACCGCGCGCTCAACACCGTTTTGGGCGATGCGGCGATCCGGGAAAAGCTGCTCGCCCAGGGCGCGGAGGCGGTCGGCGGAACCCCCGAGACGCTCGGCAGGACGGTCGCGGCCGAGCTGCCCAAATGGGCCAAGCTGGCAAAAGACGCGAACATCCAAGCCGACTGACATGGTGCCCGTAGCAAGCTTAGCAAGCGAAGCAGGCGCTGCGATCGCCGCGATGGTCGGCGATCTGGTGGCGCGCGCGCGCGCGGCGCAGCGGGTCGCCGATGGCTATGACCAGCTGCGCGTCGATGCGTTGGTCGCGGCGGCGGGCTGGGCGATCATCGAACCTGCGCGCAACCGCGAACTCGCAGAGCGCGCCGTCGCCGATACCGGCATCGGCGATGTCGAGGACAAGGTGCGCAAAAACCACCGCAAGACCTTCGGCCTTTTGCGCGACCTCCACGGAGCAAAGTCGGTTGGCGTGATCGGCGAAGACGCGTCCAAGGGGATGGTTGAAATCGCGCGACCGGTCGGCGTGGTTTGCGCCGTCACACCGTCGACAAATCCGGGCGCCACACCGGCCAACAAGATCATCAATGCGCTCAAAGGCCGCAACGCCGTCATCGTCGCTCCGTCGCCCAAGGGATGGGGCACCTGCGCGCGCCTGATCGCATTCATCCACACGCAGTTTGACCGCATCGGCGCGCCCCACGATCTGGTGCAATTGCTGCCGTCTCCGGTGAGCAAGGCGTCGACGCTGGAACTGATGCGCCAGTGCGACCTGGTGGTGGCGACCGGTTCGCAGGCCAATGTGCGCGCTGCATACGCCAGTGGAACGCCGGCCTTTGGCGTCGGCGCCGGCAACGTGGCAGGAATCGTCGACGAGAGCGCTGATCTGGCGCTCGCCGCCGACCGTATTGTGCGTTCGAAGACCTTTGACAACGCCACCAGTTGCTCGTCGGAAAACAGCCTGGTTGTCGTCGACAGCGTTCGCCTGCAACTGCTGGCCGAGTTGCAGGCGCGCGGCGTGGTGTTGCTCGACGCCGCTCAGAAAGCCACCCTGTGCGCGCTGATGTGGCCCGGGGGCAAGCTCTCGAGCGCCGTCATCGGTCAGTCGGCTACGGTGATCGCCGCCCGCGCGGCGGCGCTGGATCCGGGTGCGGCGCAGGGTTGGGCGACGATCGCGCAGCGGGCGCCCCGCGTGCTGATGGTCGAAGAAAGCGCTATCGGCCATGCCCACCCGTTCTCGGGCGAAAAGCTCAGCCCGGTGCTGGCGCTGTACGGCGCGCGCGATTTCGAGCAGGCCTGCGACATTGTCGAGCGCATTTATGCTTTTGAAGGCGCCGGCCATTCGGTGGGTCTGCACAGCGCGCTGCCCGAGCGCGCGCTGCATCTGGGCTTGTCGCTGCCGGTGTCGCGGGTCATCGTCGACCAGGCGCACTGCATCGCCACCGGCGGCAGTTTCGACAATGGCCTGCCGTTCTCGTTGTCGATGGGCTGCGGCACTTGGGGCCGTAACAATTTCTCCGACAACATGAACTATCGCCACTATCTGAACATTACCCGCGTGTCGCGGCCGATCGCGGAGCGGATACCGAGCGAGCGCGAGTTGTTCGGCGCCTACTTCGACCAGTTCGGCAAGGCATGAGCGTCGGGGCTGTGGCGCGCCTAGCGCCTGCCTGCGTGCGTGACCTGGTCGAGCGCCAGGCGCAGCGCTCGCCACAGGCGCTGTACGCACTATCGGCCGACGCAACACAGAGCCTGCGCTTCGGCGCTCTGGCGCAGGCTTGCACACAAGTAGAGGCCCTGCTGCGCGCGCATGGCTTGCAAGTTGGCGACACGGTTTCGCTGGTCATGCCCAACGGGCTGATGACGCTGCAGTTGCTGATCGGCGCGATGGCCGGCGGTTTTTGTGTGAACCCGGTTAATCTGCTGTCGCAGCCCGAGCAGATGCGCTATGTGCTGGACCATAGCGACTGCCGACTGGTGTTCGTCAGCCCGGATTGGGAACCGACGGTGCGCGCCATCGTCGCCAGTCTGGGCCGCAGCGTGGCCTTGCGGGTCGTCGACCCGCACGCGCGCACCTTTGCGTGGCCCCCCGACGCTGACGCGGCCACAGCGAGTTCCTCCGCCCTTGCCAGCGCCGATGCGCCGGCGTCGTCGCAGCAGGCGCTGCTCATGTACACCTCGGGCACCACCGGCGTTCCCAAGGGCGTCATGCTCAGCCAGTCCAGTCTGGTCGCCAACGCGCTGGCGATCAGCGCCGAGCATGCGCTCGGTCCGCAGGACCGGGTGCTGGCGGTGCTGCCGCTGTACCACATCAACGCCTTCGCCGTGACCATGCTCGCACCGCTGGCGCACGGCGGCAGCCTGCTGATGCCGCCGAAATTCTCTGCCGCACAGTTCTGGGCCCAGGCGGTGGAGGGTGCCTGCACCTGGATCAACCTGGTCCCGACCATGATCTCTTACCTGCTCGAAGGCGCCGCTCCGGAGCGCGCGCAGACCGGCGCCATCCGGTTTTGCCGTTCGGCATCGGCCGCGCTGGCACCCGAGCACCTGCGCGCCTTCGAGAGCCGCTTCGGGATCGGTGTGATTGAGACCATGGGACTGACGGAGACCGCCGCGCCTTCCTTTTCAAATCCGCTCGACGCGGCGCAGCGAAAGCCCGGCGCGGTGGGCCGGGCCTCGGGCTGCGAAGCGCGGGTGATCGACGCCGCGCTGGCGCCGGTTGCCGACGGCGTCACCGGCGAGTTGGCGATTCGCGGTCCCAATGTGATGCTCGGCTACTACAAGAACGACGACGCCACGCGCGCCGCCTTCACGCCCGACGGCTGGCTGCGCACCGGTGACCTTGGGCGCCGCGACGCCGACGGATTCTTCTTCGTCACCGGCCGCATCAAGGAGCTGATCATCAAGGGCGGCGAGAACATCGCGCCGCGCGAGATCGACGAGGCGCTGCTGCGCCACCCTGCGGTGCAGGACGCAGCAGCAGTCGGCATACCCGACCGCCATTACGGGCAGGAGATCATGGCCTGCGTCGTTGTGCGCAACGGCCAGCGCGTGGACGAGGCCGCATTGCGGGCATTTTGCGTCGCGCAGCTGGGCCCCTACAAGACGCCCAAGCTGATCCGCTTTGTGGCCGACCTGCCCCGCGGGCCCTCGGGCAAGGTGCAACGGCTCAAGCTGCTCGCATTGCTCGATCCACCCGCCTGAGCTTCAGACGCGCTGGCAGGGCGCGAAGACGCGCCGTGTGCAGCTGGCGCAGACCGCGCGGTCCAGGCGCTGAAACAGCGTGTGCATCACGTCGTCGCCGAGCCTGAAAAAGTTCTGGGCGCCGATTTGCTCGAATGCGCCGCAGCGCTGCAGCATCTGCAGCGGCTCGTCCTTCATGTTGAAGATGTACAGTGCGCCGCCCATCGCACGCCTGCGCTGCGCCTCCTGCGCGAGCAGCTGCGCGCCGGCGAGGTCGACGAAGTTGATACCCGATGCGACGAGCAGCAGGTGGCGGTGCATCGGCTCGCGCGCATCGACCTGCTGCAGTGCTTCCTGCAGGTGGTTGACCGCACCGAAAAAAATCGAGCCGTTGATGCGAACGATCTTGAGTTGTGGGCAGTCGGCAAGCCCGGTGGCGGCGCTGAACGCCGGCGGCGACTGGCCCGGCAGGGGCTTGACGTCCTCCAGGCCCGGGCGCGCGGTGCGCGCAAGGTATAGCAGCATCGACAGAACGACACCGATGTAAATGGCGAATTCAAGCTCCAGCGTCAGCGTGGCGACGAAGGTCGCCGCCAGCACCAGCGTCTCCTGGCGGCTCACCCGCGCGATCTCGGCGATGTGGTGGAAGTCGATCAGTCCCCAGGCGACGACGAACAGGATGCCGGCCATCGCGGCGGTTGGCAGGTACTTCGCCAACGGCGCAAGGAACAGCATGATCAGCAAGAGAAACAGCGCTGAGAAAGCGGCCGCCAGCGGCGTGCGTGCTCCCGCCGCATGGTTCAGCCCACTGCGGTTGAAGGAGCCGCTCGACGCATAACCTGAAAAGAAGGCGCCGGCGATATTCGACAGCCCCTGGCCGATGAACTCCTGGTTGCCGTCGATGCGCTGCCCGGTATGCAAGGCGATCGCACGGGCAATCGAGACCGCTTCGGTCAGGGCCAGCAGCGCCACTGCGGCGGCGACAGGCGCGAGCTGGCGCAGCGTTGCCAGCGAAAAATCGGGGTTTGACAGGGGCGGCAGGCCAACGGCCAGCGCGCCGATGCTGGCGATCCCGGTGTGCGCCATGCCGAACTGTTCGTTGAGCGCCAGTGCCGCCAGGCTGCCGGCGAGCATTCCGGCGATCATGTGCGGCAGCCGTGGCAGCCAGCGCTTGCAGGCGATGCTCGCGGCCACGGTGATCAGTGCGACGGCGCTCACATAAGGGTTGATATCGCCCGCCTGCTGCACCAGCCCGAGCAGCACCTGCCAGGCGGAGGCGCCGCGCGCGATCGCGATGCCGAAGAAATTTTTCACCTGGCTGGTGGCGATCAGTACCGCCGCGCCGGCGGTAAAGCCGAGCACCACGGTGTGCGACACGAAGTTGACCAGCGTTCCGAGCCGCAGCAATCCCAGCAGCAGCTGGAAGATGCCAACCAGCAGCGTCAGCGTCAGCACCAGTTGCACATAGTGCGGAGTGCCGGCCACCGCCAGCGGGCTCATGGTCGCGAAAACCACGATGGAGATCGCCGTCGTCGGGCCCGATACCAGTTGCCAGGACGAGCCCCACAGCGCGGCGACGATCGCCGGCAGCATCGCCGCATACAGACCGTACTCGGGCGGCATGCCGGCGATGGTGGCGAAGGCCACGCCTTGCGGCACCAGGATGAGCCCGCCGGTCAGGCCCGCGAGCAGGTCGGCGCGCAGCGTTGCGCGTGTGACGCGTGGCCACCAAAGCAGAAAGGGCAGCAGCCGCCGCAGCACCGGGTTCATCCGGGTCTCAGTCCAGGGTGCCCGAGCGTACCCATTGCGCCTGGGCTTCGGTTTCGATGGTGCCGGGCCGCGCTGCTCGCACCGTCGCGATCGCCGCGTCGGCCGGCACGCCCTGCAGTACCAGCAGCTTGGCCACCAGCATGCCGGTGCGGCCCAGGCCGGCTGCGCAGTGCACCAGCACGCGTTCGCGGCGCTGCAGCGCGGCCAGCAGTACCGGGCCGTGGCGCCGCCATGCCAGGCGGGTCGAGGGACCCGGCGTGCGCATGTCGGTGACCGGCAAATGCAGCCATTGCAGCGCGCTGCGCCCGATGGCCGCAGAAAACTCGGCAACGCCCAGGCGCGCAAACTCGTCGGCTTCGATCAGGCTGAGCACCAGGGTGGCGCCCCAAGCCTCGATCGCCGCCAAGTCCTGCCCTAGATCGCGCTGCCACAACCGTCCCGCCGCGTCGGCGCCGCGACGGCCCGGACAGTGGCTCATTCCCAGCCAGGCGCCGCCGGGCGTTGGCACGGTGTCGATGGCCAGCGGCCCGGACGCAGCGTGTGCTTGGGATTGCATGGGCGCCTCAGGCGCGTCCTCGAAGCACCGGCTGTGTCACTTCTTCGGCTCGCTCTTGTTTTCGTAGCGCTTGCGCCATTCGGCCACGACGCGCGACTGGTCTTTGGCGACCCAGTCAAAGTCGACCTTGATCATTTTTTCGGCGATGTTGCCTGGGATGTTCTCCATCTTCGGGACCTTCACCGGCACCGCGGTGACCTCGGAATTGCGTCCATAGGCCTCCATCGCTTCGGTGCTGATCGACCAGTCGAGCAGCAGCTTGGCGTCGTCCATGTTCTTGCTGCCTTTGAGGATTCCCGCCGCCTGCATGTCCCAGCCGGTGCCTTCGTCGGCGATGATCACGTCGATCGGCGCGCCGGCGCTCTTGACCTTCGCGCCGCGCACGGGCAGCGACAGGCCGACCACCACTTCGCCGGCGCCCGCCTGCTCGCAGGGCTTGTCGCCCGAATGGCTGTAACTGGCGATGTTGTCGTGCAGTTTGTCCATGTAGGCCCAGGCTTTTTCCTCGCCCCACATCTGGATCCAGGCGTTCACCATCAGCAGGCCGGTACCCGACGAGGCCGGGTTGGGCATCATCACCTTGCCCTTGTAGGCAGGCTGCGTCAGGTCGGCCCACTTCAGCGGCTTGGGTACGCCGGATTTCTTGGCCTCGATGGTGTTGAAGCAGATCGCGCTGGCCCAGCCGTACAGCCCAACCCACTGCGGCGGGCTGCGCTTTTCCAGATAGATCGGGCTCAGGCGTTCCAGCCCCTTGGGTGCGTAGGGCGTCAGCATGCCGGCCTGGCCCAGCGCGACCATGTTGGCCGCGGTGTGTCCGAACACCACGTCGGCACGCGGATTGTCCTTTTCGGCCATCAGTTTGGCCTGCAGGATGCCGGTCGAGTCGCGTACCCAGTTCACCTTGATCGACGGGTGCGACTTGGCGAACTGGTCGGCATAGATCTTCAGCACATCGGCGCCGGCGCTCGAGTAGGCGGTGAGTTGTCCGGCCTGCGCGCCAGCGGCCGCGAGCGCGAGCCAGAGCGCCGCCATCAGGCGAGAGAAAGGGCCGCCGGGGCGGTGGGTGGTCTGGTTCATAGTATCTCCGTGGCTGTCAGAAAAAAAACCGCGCGGCGCATTCATCCGCCGCCCCGCCATGCCTGCACCCGGCGCAACGCGAAGCGCGAGACGCCCAGGTGCAGCAAGCGCACCGCCAGGCTGGCGTAGACCATCAGCGTGGCCATCGCCGCGGCGGAAGCGGTGCTACCGGCCTCGTCGAGGTGGATCGCGGCGACCGAGGCCAGCTTGGTATCGGCACTGTACAGAAAAATGACCGCCGACAGCGTCGTCATCGCGTTGAGGAAGAGATAGATCCAGATATCGAGGATCGCCGGCATGCAGACGGGTATCGTCACCCGGCGCAGCAAGGCCAGCATCGGCACCTTCAGCGAGGCGCCCACCGCCTCGAACTCCCGGTCGACCTGCTTGAGCGCGGTGACGGCCGTCAGGTGCGGCACGGTGTAGAGGTGCGCCAGCGTGTTGATCACCAGTATCGACATGCTGCCGTAGAGCAGTCCCAGCGGGTTGCCGGGTTGGTTGATGAACAGCAGCGTACCCAGGCCCAGCACCAGTCCCGGAACGGCCATCGGCAGCAGCGCAGCGGCGTGCAAAAAGCCGCGACCGAGGCTGTCGGCGCGCGGCTTCTCGACCACATAGGCGCCCAGGAATACCAGCGGCGTTCCGACGCTCGCGACCCAAAAGGCCAGCGTCAGCGAGTTGCCGAAGTTGTCCCAGCCCACCCCCTGCACATTGAACACATAGTGCCCGAAGCCCAGACTCAGGTTGTAGGGCCAGAACTTCACCAACGCCGCGAACTGCGCCATCCCCAGGATCGCCAGGATGAACAGCGTGACCAGCAGGCAGTAGCCGAACAGCGCGCCGTCGATCAGCGGCCGCGCCGCCGGCACCAGCGGTACCGCGCGAGAACCCAGTGCGGCGGCTTGCTTGCGCGCGACAAAGCGCTCCAACAAGAAGGCCAGCAACGCGGGCAGCAGCAGCACAACCGACACCACGGCGCCCATCGAGAAATTCTGCTGACCCACCACTTCCTTGTAGATGTCGGTGGCCAGCACGCTGTAGCTGCCGCCGATCACCTTGGCAGCGCCGAAGTCGGTGAACACGTTGACGAACACCACGATCGCGGCGCCGATCAGTCCGTAGCGCACCGAAGGCAGGGTGATGCGCCAGAAGGTCCGCGCCGCGCTGGTGCGCAGCGCAGTGGCGGCCTCGTAGACGCGCGCGTCCGCCAATGCCAGCGCCGTCATCAGAATGATTACCGCGTGCGGAAAAGTCCACAGCACGCACGACAGGATGATGCCGATCGGCCCGTAGACCGACTCGCCCATCAGCACGCTCTTGAGCAGCCCCTGGTTGCCGAACCAGTAGACCAGGCCGATCGCCTTGAGCAGCGAGGGGCTGAGCAGCGGCACCATCGCCATCACCCGGAAAAACCCGCGCCAGCGCATGCGGGTGCGGGTCAGCGCGTAGGCGTAGGCGAAGGCCAGCGTGACGACGATGGCCGTCGTGGCGCCCGATACGAACAGGCTGTTGCGCATCGACTGCCACGGTGCGCCGGTGCCAAAATAACGGCGGTAGTTGGCCAGTCCGACGAAGGCGCCATCGGCGTCCTGCAGGCTGCGGGTGAGGATCATCGCTACCGGCAGTAGCAGCGCGATCAGCATGAACAGGCCGCAGGCGATCAGCAGCAGCCGCATCAGGCCATCATCGCGGTCGCGCAGCATGGCGCCGGAGCTTCCGGCCACCGCGCTCACCCGCCGGCCTGCGCGAACAGCCGCAGCGCCGCTGCGGAAATCTGCAGCGCCATCGCCTGCCCCGGCTCCAGCGCCTGCCCGTCGAGCACATTGCGCCGAATGTCGACGCGCACCGGCGCAGGGCCCAGCGCCGGTACTGCACAGTGCAGTCGCACGAAGGGGCCCAGCGGCTCTACCGCGCTCAGCGTCGCGGCAAGGCCCGGGCTGGCCGCGTCGGCGATCTGCAGCGTGGCGTCTTCGGGTCGGAAGCCGCACAGCACCGCGCTGCCGATTCGGTGGCCGCTGGTGTCGCACGGCAGCACGACGCCAGCGCAGCGCAGCGACGCCGGGCTCTCGACCACAGCGTCCATGAAGTTCATCACGCCGATGAAGTCGGCTACGAAGGCGCTGGCAGGCTGTGCATAGATTTCGCCCGGCGCGCCCAACTGCTCGACGCGCCCCTCGTGCATCACGACGATGCGGTCGGCCATCGCCTGCGCCTCTTCCTGATCGTGCGTCACCATGATGGTCGTCAGGCCCAGGCGCCGCTGCAGTGCGCGGATTTCGCCGCGCAGGCGCACGCGCACTTTGGCGTCGAGCGCCGACAGCGGCTCGTCGAGCAGCAGCAGACCGGGCGAAGTCGCCAGCGCCCGCGCCAGCGCGACGCGCTGCTGCTGACCCCCGGAAAGCTGGGCCGGAAACTTGTCGCCGTGACCGTCCAAGCCGACCAGTTCCATCAACTCGGTCACCCGCGCGTCGATGCCTGTGGGCTGCGGGCGCTGGTTCTGCATGCCGAAGGCGATGTTCTGCGCGCCGCTCATGTTCGGGAACAGCGCGTAGGACTGGAAGACGATGCCGAAGTCGCGTCCCGATGGCGGTAGCCGGCTGATGTCGCGACCGTCTTGCACGATGCTGCCCGCGCTCTGGAACGCAAGCCCTGCAATGCAACGCAGCAGCGTTGTCTTGCCGCATCCGGAGGGACCCAGCAGGCAGACGAACTCGCCGCGCTGCATGCTGAAGGACACCTGGTCCAGCGCCCGGAAGGCGCCGAAGTGCTTGGACAGCGATGTGATGCGAAGGTAAGGTGGTTCCGGTGTCGGTGCCATGGCGGGTCGGGTGGGTGGGACGGCAGCGGGCCTCAGACCCTTGGGCTGCGGCTGCGCAGGCTGTCGGCGAGCACGCACAGTATCTCAAACGCCATGGTCGCTGCGACCATGGCGGTGTTGCCGCTGGGGTCAAAGGGCGGAGACACCTCGACCACGTCGCCGCCGACCAGGTGCAGGCCGCGCAGCGCGCGCACCATCTGCTGCGCCTCCAGCGTGGTCAGTCCACCGATCTCGGGCGTTCCGGTACCCGGCGCGTAGACCGGGTCCAGCGCGTCGACGTCGAAGCTCACATAGGTCTGGCCGTCCCCAACCACCCGGCGCGCTTCGGCCATCACGGCGTCAATGCCCATGCGGTGAAACTCGTCGATGTCGATGACGCGGATGCCCTGCTGCTGGCCCCAGGTGTCCTCGGCGTCGTTGTACAGGGCGCCGCGGATGCCGATCTGTACCGTGCGCTTGGGGTCGAGCAGGCCCTCTTCCACCGCGCGGCGAAACGGCGTTCCGTGGGTGTACTTGAAGCCGCCGAAATAACCGTCCCAGGTGTCGGTGTGGGCGTCAAAATGCACCATGCCAATCGGCCCGTTTTTAGCCAACGCGCGCATGATCGGCAGCGTCACCAGATGGTCGCCCCCGATGGACAGCGGGGCGATGTTGGCGTCGCAGACCCGGTGAAAAAAAGCTTCTATGCGGCCCATCGAATCCATCAGGTCGGCTGGATTCACCGGCGTGTCGCCGAGGTCAGCGCAGTTGCAAAGGGCAAAGGGGTTGATGCCGCTGGCGCGGTTCACATTGCGGATCATGGTCGACAGGTCGCGCACCTGGCGCGGGCCGTGGCGCGCGCCAGGGCGGTTGGTCGTCCCGCCGTCCCAAGGCACGCCAACCAGGCCGATCTCGACCTCGCCGATGTCGGCGTCGTCGAGCCCCATGAGCGGCAGGCGCATCAGCGTCGCGATGCCAGCGAAGCGCGGCATCACCGAGCCGGTGACCGGCGCGAACTTGTTCTTAGCCATCTACATACGTCCTTTCCAGGGAACCAGTTTGTGCTCGAACCAGCGCATCAGCAGGTCGAACATATACGCCACCACACCGATCACGATGATGCCCATGACGACGATGTCGGTGCGCAGAAAGTTCGAGGCGTTCAGGACCATCTGGCCCAGGCCGACGTTGGCGGCGACCATCTCGGCGGCCACCAGCGTGCTCCAGCCAAAGCCGATCGACACCCGCATGCCCACCAGTATCTCGGGCAGCGCCGCCGGCAGCACCACATGGAGAATCACCTGCGAGTAGCTCGCGCCCATCGAGTAGGCCGCGTTCATCTGCTCTTGCGACGCGCTGCGCATACCCGAGCGCGCTGCCATCGCCAGCGGCGCGAAGCAGCTCAGAAAGATCAGCAGCACCTTGGGCAGTTCGTCGATGCCGAACCAGATGATGATCAGTGGCAAGTACGACAGCGGGGGCAGCGGCCTGTAGAGCTCAATCGGCGGGTCGAATATGCCGCGCCACACGCGCGACATGCCCATCGCGATGCCGATCGGGATGGCGAGCACGCAGGCCAGCAAAAAGGCCGCGAAGACGCGGAACAGGCTCATGGTGAAGTGCTCCCACAGCGGCTTGTCGTTGGCAGCACCGGTCAGGTACTCGTAGAACTGCTGGTAGGTAGCCTGCGGCGAGGGCAGAAACAGCGGCTTGATCCACCCCATGTTGGTGACGATGAACCACAGCGTCACGATGGCCAGCACGGTGACCAGGCTGATGGTGGCGCTGGAGCCTTCTCCTGGCACTTTGAAGGCGCTGGTTTTGAGCGCTGGTTTGGCGGTTTCAGACATGGGCTTCCTCCCGCTGGTGGATGATGGACAGCACCTCTTCGCGCATGCGGATGAATTCGGGCTCCGACTTGACCTTGCGCGCGTCGCCGTGCGACAGAAACTCGCGCGAGAAGGGTACGTTGTCGTAGGCGTGGGTGATGCGCCCCGGACTCGGGCTCATGACGATCAACCGGGTCGCAAGAAACAGCGCCTCCTCGACCGAGTGGGTGATGAAGAAGACCATCTTGTTCGCCTTGGCCCAGGCGCGCAGCAGGATTTCCTGGACCGTCTCGCGGGTGAATGCGTCGAGCGCGCCCATCGGTTCGTCCATCAGCAGCAGCGCCGGGTCGCTGGCCAGCGCGCGCGCGATGCCGACGCGCTGCTGCATGCCGCCCGACAACTCGTAGACCGCGCGCTCGGCGTAATCCTGCAGGCCGACCAGGCCGAGTTTTTCGTCGGCGATGCGCGCGCGCGTTTGGCTCGCCACGCCGCGCATGCGCATTCCCAGCGCCACGTTGTCGCGCACCGATAGCCAGGGCATTAGCGCGTGCTTTTGAAACACCACGCCGCGGTCCGCGCCGGGGCCGGTGACGGCGTTGCCGTCGAGCAGGATCTCGCCGGTCGAGGGCGGCAGGAAACCCGCGATGCAGTTGAGCAGCGTGGTTTTGCCGCAGCCCGAGGCCCCGAGCGCCACGACAAAGTCACCGTCGTGCATCGTCAGGTTGACCGGCGCGAGCGCCTGCAGGGTGCCACCTTTGATGGCGTAGTTGACCGTTAGGTCCTTGACTTCGAGTATCGGCATAGGCTCCTGCCAGGGCGTTGGGTGAAATTGAAAAAGGGGCAACTCGCCAGGAGATTGCCCCTTCAGGAGGTCCGGCCGGCGGACTATTTCTTCATTGCTTCGCGCAGATAGCTCATGTCGATGAAGGCGTTGTAGTCGGGCTTGACCTCCTGCACCCGGCCCTGCTCCTTGAGGAAGGCAGAGGTGTTGGCCAGCGTCTTGGCGGCACCGCCACCGAGCCATGCAGCCGAAGCCTGCGACGCGAAGTCCGGAAACACGAACTGCGCCATTCCTTCGGGAACGTCCTTCTCGTCGGCCTTGGTGATCTTCGCCACCGCCTTGACCTGCGGCGAACCGACGGTCCATTTGGCGGCGTTGCCGCGGTAGTCGGCGTCGGCCTTGGCGATCACCTTGACCAACGCGACCAGAAAGTCCTTGTGCTCGGCGGCCCACTTGGCGTTGACGACCAGCCCGTCGAAGGTCGGAAAGCCCTGCTTGCCGACGTCGCCAGAGGTCGCGACCGCTTTGCCGTTGCGCTTGATCTTGGACATGACCGGGTCCCAGATGAAGGCGGCGTCGATGTCCCCGCGCTCCCAGGCAGCGGCAATTTCAGGCGGGCGCATGTTCATCACGTTGACCGTCTTGGCATCCACGCCGGCGAGCTTCATGCCGACCATCAGCGAGTAATGCGCGGTCGACACGAAGGGCGTCGCCACCTTCTTGCCGACCAGGTCTTTCCAGCCGTTGACGCCGGAGCCGTTGCGCGCGACCAGCACGTCGGAGGCTGCGATGTCGTCCAGAATCCAGATCAGCTTGACGTCCTGTCCGCCGCTGGTGGCCGCCGCCAGCGGACTCGACCCGACTTCGCCAATGTGCACGTCGCCCGACGCCATCGCCTTGATGACGTCGCCGCCACCGCCGAACATGCGCCAGTTGATCTTGTAACCGGTTGCCTTTTCCAACTCACCCGAGTCCATTGCAGTCCGGTACGGCAGCAGCATGTCCTGGTGGGCAAAAGTGACTTCTTTCTTTGCTTGCGCAAGGGCGCCCGCGCTTGCAAAGAGGGCGAGGCTTGCGGCGCACAGCAACTGGCGTTTGTTCATCTTCATGCTCTTCTCCTGGGGTTGGTGGGGTGAAACAGGACGGTGCCTGTCCAAGCGTCTGGCGCTTCTATTGTGAATCAGCCGGCCTGGTCGGGTAAGCGCCAGCGGCTGCCATGCGGTGGGGCCAGTACATCGGGAATTACCCTTGCCCCGCCGCCAGCGCGTCGCAAGGCCGGCCCCTTTGGCGCTTTTCGCCGCGGGCCTGCGCCAGCTGTTCGACCGCGAGCGCCAGCGCCCGGATCCCGGCTGCGATCTGCGCCGCCGGGATCGACGACAGCCGCAGCCGGAAGAAGGGGCAGGGGTAGGGCGGCTTGCCGAAGAAAACGTCGCCGGCTTCGATCAGCACGCCGTGGCCGCGCGCCATCAGCGCCAGTTCGGCAGCGTCGACCCAGGCTGGCGCGTTGACCCAGATCGAGGCGCCGCCCAGCGGCATCTCGAAGCCAAACTCCGGCAGGTGCGCACGCAGCGCCTGTGCCGCCAGCGCCAGGCGCTCCTGCATCGCCTGGTTGACGCGCCGGGTGTGCGACTCATGGTGGCCCAGCGACAGGAACAGCGCGTAGGCGTGCTGGAGGAAAGCGCTGGGGTGGCGCACCATGGCGTGTCGGATGACGCGCAGCTCCTGCACCAGGGCGCGCGGCGCGACGATATAGCCCAGCCGAAGCACCGGCGACAGGCTCTTGGAGACCGAGCCAACATAGACCACGCGTCCGCCACGGTCCAGGCTTTTGAGCGCCGGCATCGGCTGGCCCTCGTACAGGTTCTCGGCCTCGTAGTCGTCTTCGATGATCACGAAGTCCTGCAACTCGGCCTTGCGCAGCAGCCGCTGGCGGCGCTCCAGGCTTAGGGTCGCGGTGGTCGGACTTTGGTGCGAGGGCGTGACGAACATGTAGTCGAGCGCGGGCAGCGCGTCGACCACCAGGCCCATCGGGTCGACCGCGACTTCGACCCACTGCGGTTCGCGCAGCGAAAAGCTGTTGCGCGCGTGGGGGTGGCCGGGTTCTTCGAGCCCGACGCGGGTTCGCCGTTCAAACAGCGCCTCGCCCAGCAGATAGTAGGCGTGCTGCGTCCCGACGGTCAGGATGATTTCCTCGGCCAGCGCGAAGACGCCGCGCTTGGGCAGCAGCCGGGTGCGGATCTGCTCGATGAGCTCCGGTACATCGTCGGTCTCCAGGTCGGGGGTCCAGTGCGCTAACTGCGAGCGCGCCAGACTGCGCACGCAGCACTCGCGGAAATCTTCGGACGGGAACAACTGCGGGTCGTAGGTTCCGTAAATGAAGGGGAACGGGTAGGTACTCCACTGCTCGGGCTTGGACAAGGTGGGCCGGTTGGCCAGCGAGCGCAATACCCGCTGCCCCCAGTCTGGCGGCTGGCGGCCTGACACGCTCAGCGGCTCGGCCTGCGTGGCGGTACGCGGTCGCGCGTTGGGGGCGACAAATACGCCGCTGCGCGCGCGCGACTGCAGGAAGCCTTCGTCGACCAGTTGCAGGTACGCCGAGGTCACGGTATTGCGGCTGAGCTGCAGCAGGCCGGCGAGCTCGCGCGACGACGGCAAAGCCGCGCCCGCGCCCAATCGACCCTCCAAGATGGCCTGCACCACGGCCAGTCGCAATCGGCCCTGCAGCGGCAGTGCCGATTGTTCAGGCAGCTTGAACAGCTGATCCCATTGAATGGTGCGCGGATGGGCCATGGATCACAGCAAGTTTAGCCCCGGCGCTGTCTGGCTTTGCCGAATCCCGGAATCTGGCCCTAGCGCCGAAGCGCCACCTTGTCTACCCTTGGCGGCATTCAACCATCCGGAGTCGCCATGTCGCATGTTATCGAGCCCGTCACCCCCGCCACCCTGGAGGCGTTCAGCGCGGCGTGGAACCGCCACGACGTCGACGGCCTGATGGCATTCATGGCCGACGACTGCGTGTTTCATGCCGCTGGCGGCCCAGACGCCTGCGGCGCCCGCCACGTGGGCCGCGAGGCGGTGCGCCTGGCCTTCGCCGCTGCCTGGGCTGCGCTGCCCGACGCGCAGTGGACCAAGGGGCAACATTTCGTCCAGGGCGACTTCGGCGTGTCGCAGTGGACCTTCACCGGCACTGCGGCGGACGGTACGCGCGTCGAGGCCGATGGCGTCGACCTGTTCACTTTCAAGAACGGCAAGATCGTCGTCAAAAATGCGTTTCGCAAAGCCCGGCCAAACCTGCCGGCGCTGAAGTAGGGCGCGTATCGCGATGGGATCCTCGATGCATTTCACCGGCGCCGTCGCGGACGACCGACGCTACGACCCCTGCTACGACCCGCTGGTCGACGCCAACCCGGGAGCAGGACGCGCCTACGCGCCGACCTACTGGGTCGCCAGCGCCGGCACGCCACCCCCCGACGACGGCCCGGTGCAGTCCGACCTGGACGCCGACGTGGTGGTGATCGGCTCGGGCTCCACCGGAATGGCGACCGCGCTGTATCTGGCGCAGGAGCATGGCATCCGCGCCTTGGTGCTTGAGGCCAACCAGAGCGCATGGGGCTGCTCCAGCCGCAGTGGCGGCCAGGGCCAAAACGCAAGCGGGCGCCTGACGCGGTCGCAGTGGATAGCGCGCTGGGGCCTGGACGTCGCGAAGAAGCTCGACCTCGAGATACGCGCCGGTTTCGAGAACTTCCGCCAGCTCAGCACCGAGATCGACTGCGACGCCAATGACGGCGGCCACCTGTACCTGGCGCACCGGCCCGAGAAGATGGACTACCTGCGCAATGAAACCCGGGTGCGCCGCGAGGTATTCGGCTACGACACCCGGCTGCTGAGCGCAGAAGAAGTGCGGCGCGATTATTGCGACGAGCGCGACACGGTCGGCGCCATGCGCGAGGCCGAGGGCGTGGGCATCCATCCGCTGAAGTTCACTTTTGGCCTGATGCAAAAAGCGCGCGCGCTCGGGGTCAAGGTCCATACAGCGAGTCCGGTGCAGGGCTGGGAGACCATCGCCGGCGTGCACCACCTGCGCACGCCCGGTGGTACCGTTCGCGCCCGGCGTGTTGCGGTGTGCACCGGCGGCTACACCGGCCAGAAGCTCAACCCGATGCTGCGCAACAAGATACTGCCGATCCTGTCGAACTCGGTGGTTACCCGCCCGCTGACCGAGGCCGAGCTCCAGGCGACCAATTTCCGCTCGCGCACTTTCCTGACCGATACCCGCACGCTGCGCTTTTACTACCGACTGCTCAAGGACAACCGGTTGCAGCTCGGCAGCCGCAGCGCGATCACCGGCGCGGACGCGCAGGACCCGGTTCACCTGAAGCTGCTGACCGACGCCATCGCGCGCAAGTTTCCACCGCTGGCGGGCATCCAGATCGACTATTCCTGGTGGGGCTGGGTCGACGTAAGCCATGACATGATGCCTCGCATCACCCGGCCCGACCCTGGCCAAAGCGTCTGGTACGCGGTCGGCTACGGCGGCAACGGCGTGTCGTTTTCGACCTGGGCCGGCAAGCGGCTCGCCGAGCGTGTCGCCGGGCAGGACACCGGACGCGAGGTCTTCCAGCTGCCGATCTACCATACGCCGCTGCAGTACCCCAACCTCTTCGGGCTGGTGCGTTCGCAGGCTTTTGCGCCCTTTCGCCGCTTCGGCCAGTACTTCCTCTACAAGTGGTACTGGATGCGCGACGAGAAGTTCTAGCGCGGGCGATTCGCCTGTTGGTCGGGGGTGACGCTGCGCGCTAAATCGGGCTAGGATGCGCGCCATGCAGGACTCGACCCGGCAGCACGCAGAGGTCAGGGATGAGGAACTCACCGAGCTCCTGAAGACGGCCCAGCCGCGACGGCAGCGTCGACCGTTCGCAGGCCAGCCCAAGACCTTGGAGCGGCCCTGCGCGGCAGGGTTCTGGCTTTATCGATAGCAGGCAACTGGCATTGTGCGCATCGCCTTGCCGTGTTTAACATCGGGGCCATGCCGATCGAATACCTCAAGCGGGCGCAGCCACCCGCGCCAGCCCAAGACACCGACACGGTCGCGACCGTGCGCAGCATGCTCGACGCGATTCTGGCCGGCGGCGCGCCTGTGGCGCAGGCCTACGCCGCCGAACTCGATGGCTGGAACGGCCCGGTGGTGGTCGCACCGGACGCCTTCACCAAGGCCGAGGCCGCTCTGAGCACCGGCGTCAAGGACGACATCCGCTTCGCCCGTGACCGGGTGCAGGACTTCGCGCGGCGCCAGCGCGATTCGATGCAGGAATTCTCGACCGAACTGATACCGGGCCTGACGGTGGGCCAGCGCCTGATCCCCTGCCAGACGGCGGGTTGCTACGTGCCGGGCGGCCGTTATGCCCACGCTGCCAGCGCCATCATGAGCGTGGGTACCGCATCGGTGGCCGGCGTGCGCCACATCGTCGCCACCACGCCCGCACACCGGGACGCCGGCATCCATCCCGCGATCTTGTATGCGATGCAGATCTGTGGCGTTGGCACGGTACTGGCGCTCGGCGGCGTGCAGGGTGTTGCCGCGCTGGCCTACGGGCTTTTTTCGGGCAAGCCGGCCGACATCATCGTCGGCCCCGGCAACCGCTTTGTGGCCGAGGCCAAGCGCATGCTGTTTGGGCGCGTTGGCATTGATGTGATCGCCGGACCTACCGAGTCGGCGGTTATCGCCGACGACAGCGCCGACCCGGCGATGGTCACCGCCGACCTGATCGGCCAGGCCGAGCATGGGCCGGATTCGCCGGTCTGGCTGATCACCCGTTCCCGCGCTCTGGGCGAACAGGTGATGGCGCTGGCGCCCGCGGCCATCGCCGCGCTGCCGCCGCTGTCGCGCCAGGCGGCCGAGGCGGCTTGGCGCGACCATGCCGAGGTGGTGCTGGTCGACACCCGCGAGGAAGCGGTGCAAGTGAGCGACAACTACGCCTGTGAGCATGTGCAGGTGATGGCGCGCGACCTCGACTGGTGGCTGGCTAATCTGAGCAACTACGGCTCGCTGTTTTTGGGCGAAGAGACCACCGTGGCCTACGGCGACAAGTGCAGTGGCCCCAACCACATCCTGCCGACCCGCGGCGCAGCGCGTTACTCGGGCGGACTGTCGGTAGGCAAGTTCATCAAGACCGTCACCTGGCAGCGGCTGGACCGAGATGCCTCGCGCGCCGTCGGCCAGGTGGCAGCGCGCATTTCCCGGCTTGAGGGCATGGAGGGCCACGCCCGCACCGGCGACATGCGCCTGAAAAAATACTTCCCCGACGCCGCCTTCGACCTGGGGTTGCTTGGCGGTCATGGGGGCTGAAGCGATGCAAGCGCCCGTCGCAGCCGTGCAGATCGACCTGAGTCAGCAGGAGCCGATCCCGGCGGACGGGGTGGCCGCCGCGCTGGCGCTGATGCACAGCGGAAAATTGCACCGCTACGGGGAGACCGACGGCAAGCCCAGCCCGGTGGCGGCACTGGAAGCGGCTTTTGCCGCCGAACTCGGCCTGCCGTATTGCGTGGCGTTGAACTCCTGCGGCTCCAGCATGTTCGTCGCCCTCAAGAGCGCCGGCGTGGCGCCGGGAGACGCTGTGCTGTCCAACGCCTTCACACTGGCGCCGGTGCCCGGCGCGCTGGCCCACGCCGGTGCCCGGCCGGTGCTGGTGGACGTCGCAGACGACTACACCATCGACTTCGGCGACTTGGAGCGCAAGGCGCGCGCCAGCGGCGCCAAGACGCTGCTGTTGTCGCACATGCGCGGCCATATCTGCGACATGGAGCGCCTGAGCGCGCTGTGCGCCGGGCTGGAGATCCAGCTGATCGAAGACTGCGCCCACACCATGGGCGCGGGATGGGGCGGCCGTGCCACCGGCACCTGGGGTTTAGCCGGCTGCTTCAGCTTGCAAAGCTACAAGCACGCCAACAGCGGCGAAGGCGGCCTGCTGGTCACTGCCGACGCCGACCTGGCGGCGCGCGCCATCCTGTACTCCGGCAGTTATATGTTTTACGCCACGCACGGTGCCCGGCCGGACGAGGCGGTGTTCGAGCGCTGGAAATACAGCACGCCCAATTTCAGTCTGCGCATGGGCAACCTGCCGGCCTCGCTGGCGCTGGCCCAGCTGGGACCGGTGCTGGTCGACCGCTGCCGACGCTGGAACCAGCGCTACCACTGGCTGACGGCGGCGCTCGCTGGCGCGCCCGGCCTGCTCGTTCCGACGCGCCCGGCGCGGGAGCAGTATGTGGCCAGCTCGCTGCAGTTTTCGCTGCCCGGGCTTGGCCGCGCCGATATCCAGCGCTTTCTGGCGCATTGCGCCTTCCGGGGCATTCACATCAAATGGTTTGGCGCCGACGAACCCAAGGGCTTCACCAGCGTCTGGCAGCATTGGCGCTTTTTTGGCGAAGCGCAGGTGCTGCCCAACGCAGAGCGCGTCATGGCGGGCCTGTGCGACATGCGGCTGCCGCTGACCCTTAGCGAGGCCGACTGCCTGGCGATTGCGGCGGTGGTGCGTGACAGCCTGGCGCGGTTGGAGGGTGCCGGTGCGTGAACGCACGGGTGGCGATGAAAGGGTATTCACGAAGCGCCGGCCAGCATGGTTGGCTCTATGATGAATTCAAGGCGTTGCAGGGTGCGTATCGGGCCTGCGCGATAGCAGGGGGTTTCGGTGGGTGGTGGTTCAGGGTTATTTTTAAAGGAGAAATCAATGAATGTGCATAAACGTCAGTTGCTGGGATTTGCGATGGCGGCCTTGGTGGCCAGCGGCAGCGTCTTCGCCCAGGCAAAAAAGGAAGTCACGATTGCGCACCAGGACATGCTGGTGCCGTTTCAGGCGCTGATGGACTCGGGGGCGCTGGAAAAGGCCACCGGCTACAAGATTAACTGGCGCCTTTTTGGCGGCGGTGGCGACGTCATCAAGGCCATGGCCTCCGGCGACGTGCAACTTGGCCAGGTCGGATCCAGTCCGCTGACCGCAGCGGCCAGCCAGGGGCAGGACA
>Ga0214919_10001833_pt1 | contig 34160 bp, 22 predicted proteins | sample LL1503_MetaG_FD_177994 | JGI IMG/M metagenome (GOLD analysis project Ga0214919, IMG submission 177994) | Freshwater microbial communities from Lake Lanier, Atlanta, Georgia, United States - LL-1503 | ecosystem: Environmental > Aquatic > Freshwater > Lake | place: USA: Georgia | collected...
GATGAAAGCCTTGATAATTGTATTCATATTTCGCCTCATCTTATTTTGTTTGATTTTGGAATTAAAGATTATCAGTTGGAGATAATGACCAGCCCTCGATTTAAAAAAATATTGTTTAAAACAAGTAATTCTTTAATACCATTTGATTTGTTTGGAGCTAGTTTTTGGTTTTTAACTCGATACGAAGAGTATTTGCCGCATAAATCTGATAAATATAATCGATTTAATTATAAATATAGTTTAGCATTTCAATACGATTTTATTGACACACCCTTAGTTAATTTATGGTTAAATGAGTTTAAGGAGATTTTAAAAACGCAATTTCCCAAATTTATTTTTGCTGAAAGAGAATATAATTTTTTATCCAGTATCGATATAGACAATGCATACAAATATAAATATAAAGGCTTTGTAAGATCATTAGCTGGTATAGTTGCTGATAGAAATTTTAAAAAAATAAAGTTGCGTTTTCAAATCATTTTAAATAAAGTAAAAGATCCATACGACTGTTATGATTTTTTATTAAATGCACATAAACAATTTAAAATTCAATCAATTTATTTTTTTTTATTGGGAGATTATGGACCAAATGATAAAAATCACTCAGCATCTGATTTAAGATTTCAGTCGTTAATTAAACATTTAGCAGATTATTCTCTAGTTGGTATTCATCCCTCATTTGGTTCAACGAATAATTTACAACAGATAAAAGTTGAAACTAGTCGATTAACAAATATAACACACAAAATAATTACTAAAAGCCGCCAACATTTCTCAATCTTGAATTTTCCTCAAACGTATTTAAATTTAATACAGGCTGGAATTTTAAATGATTATTCTATGGGTTATAAAGATTGTAATGGGTTTAGAGCATCTTATTGTTTCCCTTTTAAATGGTATAGTCTAGATAGTGAATCTATTAGTGCATTAACAATTAATCCATTTTGTTTAACTGAAAATAGTTTAATTGCTGAATCTAATAAACAAAGTATAAATATTGAAAAATTAGCAAAAAACTTAATTGATGAAGTAAAAAAGTATAATGGTCAATTAATTTCTATTTTTCACAACGATTCGTATAATCAAAAAATAAAAGATTTTTATTTAACTTTTTTAAAATTAGCTGAGTAAAGCATTTAATTTTTAATAGATTAAGGGATGTTGTTTAGTTCTAAAACAATATTTTTTACTATAGAGCTAATGCTCGATATTATCATTTGAACGCCAATGCCAATAACAATAAATCCCATTACTTTAGATAAAGATGTTAATCCAGCTTGGCCAGTATATTTCATTAATCGAGGAGCGAATTTAAAAATAAAGTAAATACTAATGGCAACAATAATAATAGCTATAATGGCAGCCGTATCTTGCCAAAACGCTTGACCTAAATTTTGACTACGATTAGAATACAAGGTTATTAAAAAAGACATTGATCCAGGGCCTGCTAATAAAGGCATAGCTAGGGGAGAGAATGAAATATCTTCTTTTTTATCACTTTCTTCTCTTAACTTCCCACTTATTTCTCTTTTGTGCTTTAAATTAAGTAATTGCCAACCAGATCTAAAGATGATGAGTCCGCCAGCCAATCGTAAAGCAGGAATTGTGATCCCAAAAAAATGTAATAAATAAACCCCAACATAATACGAGGTAATGCAGATGATGATGATGTAAATACAGGTTTTTCTGAGTGTTTTTAATTTATTTTCTTCAGAGTAATCTTCTGTAAGTGTAATATATACAGGTAGCGCACTCATTGGATTGATTAATGAAAATAAACCAATTAAAATGGTTAAAAATATGGAAGGATCAATCATTATACAAAAATACCTTATGGATTTGTAAATTTATCATTTTTTTAATTCATTTAATACAATCAAATAGTTTAAAAATTGTTCTATTTTTGCTAATTAAATTAATTTAAAATGACTTTAAGTTTAAAAACACTAATTACTCGTGCACTCAGTGGTATTGTATTTGTTGTTTTGTTAATTGGCAGTTTATTTTGGAATTATTATTCCTTTTCTATTTTCTTTTTTTTAATTGCTTTTTTAGGGTTAAAAGAATTTTATAATTTAGCCGACAAATTAAATGTAAAGACATTTAAATTAACCGGTTATTTTTGTGGGGTTCTAACTTATCTTGCTTTTATAAATTTATCTTTCTTTTTTAAAATTAATTCTGAATACATAAATAAGTTGCCTTTGTTTTTATTGTTTATTCCGTTTTTAATTTTTGTCGTTGCTATAATGTCAAAACATCAAAATCCTTTAGAAAGCACTTTATACACTTTAATGGGTATATTATATTCAGTTTTACCTTTTTCTTTAATGCATAAATTGGTATTTGATGCAAATCAATTACAATATAATCCCAATTTTTTATTGATAATTATTTTATTAATATGGAGTAATGATACATTTGCTTATTTAGGAGGGACTTTTATAGGAAAACACAAAATGATTGAACGTGTTTCTCCAGGAAAAACATGGGAAGGAACCTTATTTGGTATTGTTATTACGATTGCTTTATGTTTTTATTTTCATAAAAATATACAGGCAACAACTTCTTTATCATGGATATTTTTGTCTTTTTTAATTCCAATTTTAGCAACATTAGGAGATTTAGTAGAAAGTATGATTAAGCGTATTGCAAATGTTAAAGATACTGGAAATATTATGCCAGGCCATGGAGGTATTCTTGATCGATTTGATAGTATTTTGTTTGTTGTTCCTTTTATAGTAATAATAATTAAAATCTTTGTTCAATAACAATTAATTTTTAATTTTAATTATTTGCTTTAGAATATTGTATAGTTCTTGAGCTTTTTGACTTCCAATTTTATAGGTAAAATCAGCATCATCAGTTAACTCAATAAAATCTTGCCCACTTGTATAAAACTTTATCACACCCATGTTGTGAAGGTTATAAACAGCTCTCCGAAAAATAGTTCTCTTCAATTTAGTTTTTTTAATGGAAGTAATTGTATTTAGATCTATTTTTATTTTTCTAGAGGTCCAAAAACCTTCTAATAGTATATAATTTTCATATACTTTAGTTTCGATGTGCAATACAAAAGTTAAAGCAGCACTTAAAATTAAAATACAATTGCCTACAATAAAAAATATAAAACCCGAATTACTGTTATTTTGAATAATAATATTTAAATACAATGAATGTGAGTTTTCGCTCAAATAATAACTAAATAAACAAAAAATTGCGAGTGCAGTTCTGATTACAATGCTTAATCGATTATGTCCTAAGTATTGTTTTTCTTCAAATAATATATTTTTATTTTGCACTATATTTAAGTTTTATTAAATCAGTTTGTTTATCTATTTTATATCGTTGATCGCTTCTTAAACCAATTATCCAAATAATATCGTTATTACCATTAATTAATAATTTAGTATTTGTTTTTTCGAAGGCATTTAGTTTTTCGTCTTTATAAACTTTACTAATCAATTTAAAGACATTCATTCCAAAGGGTTTAAATTTATCTCCTATTTTCTTAGTCCTTATTTGTAAAGGATAAATCAAGTCTTTTTCGCTTATATAAAGTTCGTTTTTTTTTGGTTTTTTAATTTTTTTTGTTTTTGAAAAAGCAATATCTGGAATGTGTTTTAATTCATTTATAGAATTAATATATAATGTATTTTGTATTTCTTTATGAATAGGTTTAATAATTATATATTCTCGATCAATAATTAATTGATGTGTTTGAGATAAAAAACCTTTTCCCGTATTAAACTTTTTTGAAATGCTATTTATTAAATTTTTTTCTTGTGTTTCGTTAAAGTTAAATGGTTTTAATATAAAATTAATTATAGTTTCTTTATGAGTTTCCTCATTCAATAAGTGCTTATTAATTTTTAATGAATTAGAATTAGTTGACACTAATTTTTTATATTTATATTTAAGATAATCCTCAACAATAGAAGCTTCTTGAATAAAATGCTCCGTATTTTTTAAAAATGTTTGTTCTAATTGAGGATGTCTTTCTTTTAGTTTAGGAATTATTTCTAATCGTAATAAATTACGTTCATACTTTGTACTTAAATTACTTTTATCTAATCTAAATTTTATATTTTGTTTCTTTGCAAATGATTCTATTTCTTGTTTATTAAAAATTAATAATGGCCTGATTATATCATCTTTTTTTTCAGAAATGCCCTTTAATCCTTTAATTCCAGTACCTCTTAATAAATTAATGAAAATTGTTTCGACTAAATCATCTGAATGATGCGCGGTTAATAAATAACCATAGGATTGTTTATTTAACAATTCTGAAAACCACTCATATCTCAGTTCTCTTGCCGCCATTTGAATGCTAATTTTATTCTTTTTACAATATTCTTCTAATTTAAATTGTTTAATAAAAATTTTAACTTTTAATTGTTTGGCTGTTTTTAAACAAAATTGCTCATCTAATTTACTTTCTTTAGCCCTTAGGTTAAAATTACAATGAACTAGATCGAATTTATAATTTAATTTATTTAATAGATGAGCTAAAACAACAGAATCAACTCCACCACTTATTGCAAGTAATAATTTGTCTTTTTTCTCAAAAAGCTTCTTATTAAGTATATTATTTGCAAATTTCTCCTCCATCTAGGTAAAGGTAATAAATTACTAATTTAGTTATCTTAAAATTTGTTTTATAAACATGTAAATTGCATTTTTATATGTTAATTTTGTTTTTTATTAATTAAATAATATAGGATTTTTACACAAGCTTTAAATATGAAAAAAAAGGTTACTATCGTTGGTGCTGGCTTAGTTGGTTCTTTACTCTCTATTTATTTGTCTAAAAGGGGTTATAAAGTAAACGTTTTTGAACGAAGAGCTGACATGCGACTAGAAACGATGAGCGCTGGTCGTTCTATTAATTTGGCTTTAAGTGATAGAGGTTGGCGAGGTTTGGAAGGTGTTGGGATTGCTGATGACATTAAAAAAATTTCTATTCCAATGTATGGTCGTTTTATTCATCATAAAGATGGAAAAAATGTTTACCAACCCTATGGTAAAGATAATCAAGCTATTTATTCTGTTTCACGTGCTGATATTAATATGAAATTAATGGATTTAGCCGAACAACAAGAAAATGTAAATATTCAATTTAATAAAAAATGCACATTAATTAATAGAAAAGATTTGGCTATCACATTTGAGGATAATCTTACAAAAGAAACCTCACTTAATTCTGCCGATTTATTGTTTGGTGCAGATGGCGCCTTTGCATCATCAAGATTATCCATTCAACTTCAAAGCGATCGATTTGAATATAATCAACACTATATTGATTGTGGTTATAAGGAATTAATTATTCCAGCGGGAAAAAACGGAGAGTTTTTGTTGGATAAAAATTCTCTTCATATATGGCCAAGAGGTAGTTTTATGATGATTGCTCTTCCTAATCCTGATGGTAATTTTACATGTACTTTATTTTTACCTTTTGAAGGAGAAAAATCTTTTTCTAATTTGAAAACAGATAAACAGGTTGAAGATTTTTTTAAATCTGAATTTTCTGATGCTTTTACTTTAATGCCAACACTTATTTCTGATTTTAAAACCAATGCAACAGCTTCATTAGTTACTGTAAAATGTTTCCCTTGGGTTTTTGATAATAAAATTGGCTTAATTGGAGATGCAGCTCATGCAATTGTTCCATTTTATGGGCAAGGAATGAATTGCGGATTTGAAGATTGCGTAGTTTTAAATGAGCTGATTGAGAAACACAATGATGATTGGGATATTATTTTTCCTGAATACGAACAATTACGAAAACCTGATGGTGATGCGATAGCTGATTTAGCGATTGCTAATTTTGTCGAAATGCGTGATAAAACAGCTGATCCAAAATTTATTTTACAAAAAAAAATAGAAGCTAAATTTTCTCAACATTATCCTGACAAATGGATTCCATTATATAGCATGGTCACTTATAGTCCGCATATTCGTTATAGCACAGCATTAAAAGAAGGACAAAAACAACAAAAAATAATGGATGAAATTATGGCTTTAAATAACATTGAATCAATTTGGGAAAGTGATGAAATTGAATCTGAAATATTAAAACGAATTAGTTAAATATAAAATCGCCTTAATTAATAGTCGCCATTTCTACAATTTATTTCCAAGTCAATTAATTTATCGATTTTAACCGATTATTATTGAAACGTTAATTTATAATCTTTAGGCTTGTTAATGCTTTTTTTATTTCATTTTTAAATAAAATATAAAATAGTAAGCCAAATGTTATTAATTGAATCAAATACAGCCAAATGTTATATTGAGAGAAAATAAAATACTGTGCAACATTTATAATAATGTATATAAAAGGAATAAGTATAATTTTTGAATAATTAAATTCGTAAATAAAGACAGATTTAGTAAATAAAACACACAATAACACTTGTATAATCTTCGTGCTTAATCCAGCAAATATTGCACCTATTAATCCAAAATAATGAATACAAACAAGGGTTATCAAAATTTGAAACAAGGCGCTTAATCCAAAAATAGACAATAAAACATTAATTTTTTTTGTATACATAATAGTTGATAGGTAAAAATTCAAAATACTACGTAATGCATATCCTCCTGCTAAAATTCCAATGTATTGTTCGCTTTGATAAAAACTTACGTTTTTTACAATTAACTTATAAATAAGAGGGATAAAAATGCAAAATAATATTAATTGTAAGATATTAATGGCTGTAAATACATTAAAATAACGATTGCTTTCGGGTGATGTTTTATTATTTTTAGCTTTATTCCAGATTTCATAGAGTTTAGGAAAAATAACAGCCGACAAACTATTTTGTAAAAACTCTATGCCAAAAAAGCACTTTAAAATTAAATCGTATGCATTTAAATCTGCATTTAAAATACTTGACTGTAATAAATAACGATCTATTTGACCTAAAATCCATCCACAAATAACATAAAATAAATAAGGGAGGCAGAATTTAATTAAATCATTAAAGAAGCTTTTATCTAAAACAAAAGTTCCATTCTTATTAAAAATCGCAAAGGCCATTACAAAAATAACAAAGCCTGACAATAAGCGACCATATATAGGACCAATAATGCTATTTGGATAAAAATATAAGCCACCAAGTGAAATTCCAATTGTTGCTACAAAATTTATGACATTGGTTATTAAAAAAAGTTTAGATTGTTTTAAATAAATTAAACAAATTGTAGCTGCTTTAAAATAGGCATTAAAAAAAGCGGTCAGAATCGAGTAGAAGCCATATGGCCAATAATCCATTTTAAGTTTACTTTGATATATTATTTTAAATAATTGGTCGCCAAATAAAGCTGATAGAATTAATAACCCTATGCCTATTATTAATAAGATTAATGAAACAGTACCAATAAATTTTTTTTGTTTTTCAGGATCTTCGCTTAATTGAGAGTATTTAATGCCAAAATATGATTCTATCGAGAATGAAAAAAGAATTTGAAATAATAATGAAATACTTATATAAAATAATACTTGAGTATAATTTACATCTGATAGATAGTTAGTATAAAAAGGCAATAATATAATTCCAGCAACCATTGGAAGCGAACCTCCGAGGGTGAATAAGATAGATGATTTAAAAAAAGATTTACTAATCATTTATTTTTTATTGTAAAGTAATTTATACTAACTTGTTCATATTTAAAAAATGTATTCAAAGCTGCTCATTTTTTAATTGGTACAACTTTAGAATAAGCTAATAATTGTATAAATTTGCCAAATAAGTACTAATTTTTTACATATCGAAGCCAAAACTTATTAAAAAACTATTTTTAAATGAATAATAACGAAAAAACAACCTCAAAAGAACAGGTTGAAGAATTTTATAATACGTTTAAAGATCATCAAAAAAAATTAGGAGTTAATATCCGTCACAGAACAATTTTTAAAAATTTAAAGGAGGCAGGATTAAATAGTGATTCAAAAGTATTAGAAATAGGTTGTGGAATTGGAACCGTAAGTGGTTTAATTTTAAAATATATTTCACAAGGTTCATTTGTTGGCGTTGATATTAGTAGCGAAAGTATAGAAATGGCCAGAATACTTAATTCTCAATATCAGTATGCAGAGTTTTTAGTCAATGATATGAGTGCATTTACACATTCTACAAAATTCGATTTTGTTGTATTACCTGATGTTTTAGAGCATATTCCGGTTCAGCAACACTTAAATTTATTTAAAGTACTTAGTGCTGTTACTAATGATAACGGGATTATCTTGATTAATATTCCAGAACCAAATTGTTTAAATTGGGCTAGAAAACATCATCCTGAAAAACTTCAAATTATCGATCAATCATTAAGCATGCAAGATTTATTAAATAATTCATATCCTCATGGTTTTAAATTATCTTCAATGAAATCTTATTGTCTTCAGTATAAAGAGCCTGATTATACGTGTGTGATTTTAAAAAAGAACATGGAGTTAAATAATTATCAAATAAAAAGTAAATTATCTCTTGGAATAGAAAATTTTATAAGTAAATTGAATTAAATGAATTTGTTTATATTTTCGAATTTTTTTCCATATAAAAAGGCCGAAGCTTTTTTATTGAACGAGTTTGAATTTACAAAAAAAGAAGCCTCCTCTATTAATTTAATTAGTCTTTATGGAAAGCATGAAGAATCGTTAATTAAAGAAGAATCTAATTTAAAGTTACTTAAACCAATTATTAATAATTCAAGTAGCAAAATCTTTTTGTTGTTTAAAGGTGTTTTTAATTTAGCCCCATTTAATTTTCATTTAAACGAATTTATTAAAACCAATATTTTATTATCTCCTCAAAAGTTATATTATTGGTTTATCAGTTTATTTATTTCTAGAGCTGCATTGTCATCAGATGCTTATAAACAATTAGTTAAGTTAGTTAATGCGTCTAAAAATCCCATTCTTTATTTTTACTGGGGTGATAATTTAGCTTGGACCATTCCATACCTTAAAAAAGAAATTAAAAATAAAGATTTAAAAATTATTATTCGTTTACATGGCTCTGATTTATACGAAAATTTAAAACATAATTATGCTCCTTTACGTTCAGCTATTTTTTCTGCTGCCGATACTATTGTCCCAATTTCAGAACATGGTTACAATTATATTTTCAATAAGTATCCAAAATTTTCTGCTAAAGTTTTTTTATCTCGTTTAGGTGTTTTTGATAATGGTCTCAATTATAATATCCAAAATCTCAGTAAGGAATTTACTATAGTTTCGGTTTCTAATGTGGTTGCTTTAAAACGTTTAAATTTATTATTTGATGCTCTCCAAAAAACACAATCAAATATTACATGGCATCATTTTGGTGATGGGGTTTTGATGAATGATTTAAATAATGCTATAAAAAATAAACGTCAAGGTTTAAATGTTATTTTACATGGATATGTTTCGAATCACACTCTAATTAATTTTTATCAGAAACAACAGGTTGATTTATTTGTTAATGTAAGCTCTTCTGAAGGTATACCAGTATCTATAATGGAAGCTTTGTCTTTCGGAATACCAGTTATTGCTACTGATGTAGGAGGAAGTTCTGAGCTAGTTAGCGATAAAGTTGGCGAATTAATTTCTTCTAATTTCTCTACAGAAAGTTTAGGCCAAAATATTGAAAAGGTATTGAATTTAAATTCAGAAGAATTGTTATTATTAAGAAGTAATGCTAGGTCTATTTTCGAATTAAAAGTGAATGCTAAAATCAATTATTTATTATTTTATAATAAAATAAAAAACTGATTTTTTATTTTGAATTATTTAATCTTCTTGATGTTCTGTTTCAATGTGATTTTCATTATCAGTTAATTCATCATCATTTTCAGTATCTTCTCCTTCTTCAGCTTCAAGATTAATTAGATCATCATCTTCTATTCCTTCTTCATTAGTATCGATTATTTTATAAATATCTTCTTCTGGTAAATCGGGCTCGTCTAATAAACCAGCCATAGCTAAGTCAGAGCTAAGTTCTTCTTTAGCCATATTTAATTGTTTGTATTGTTTTGGAGCAGTTCCGAAGCTTTTGATTATTAATGGATATTTGATTTTAGGGAGCTCATCCGTTATTTTCATCATTTCTATCATAAAACCCCATTTCACAATTGGATCGAAAATGTAAACAAAACGTTGGTGAGGCTGATCAATGTATTTAGCAATTTTAACATCCGACATTAATTTTTTTGGCTCAACTTTTTTTCTTATTTCATCTTCTTCTAAAGGCAAATCTTCTTTCCTAAGGGTTATTTCTTGCCCTTTTCGCCAATAATCATCACTTACAAAAAAAGCAGCAGCATGTTTTGCATCAAATTTAAATGCTTCCTGAATAATTTTATGAAATTCCTCAAAAGTATGAGAGGCCTTAATGTCAATATCCCTATAAATATCTTCGTTATCTTCGAGGTAAACTTTAAAACGGTAAACAGCCATAATCAATTTAGCTTCTGGTTTTATATATCTCAGATTTAATAATGCCTAATTTATTAAAAAAGTGTTTAAATGAAACACCTAAAACACCTATCCCGTATTTCATGCTTCTACTAAAATTAATAGAACTAGCTTCAGGAAAATATTTGGTAGGACAAGTAACTTCTGCAATATCAAACCCTGCATAAAAAATTTGTGAGATCATTTGATTATCAAATACAAAATCATCTGAATTTGCATGATAATTAATTTTTAAAATTACTTCTTTCGAAAAAGCGCGGTATCCGGTATGGTATTCAGATAATTTTTGATTTATTAATATGTTTTGAGATAAGGTTAAAAAACGATTAAATATATATTTATACATCGGCATACCGCCTTTTAAGGCTCCTTTTCCTAATATTCTTGAGCCAAATGCAACGGGGTAGAGTTCGTTTGCTATCAAATAACTTAAACTTTGAATTAATTTTGGTGTATACTGATAATCAGGGTGTAACATAATAACAATATCAGCGCCTAATCTCATTGCTGTATCGTAACATGTTTTTTGGTTACCACCATAACCCTTATTTTTTTCGTGAGTAATAACGTGTTTAATTCCAATATTATTAGCAACTTCCAAGGTATTATCAGTACTACAATCATCTACTAATACAACATCATCTACAATCTCAAATGGTATTTCTTCGTAAGTTTTTTTTAATGTAAGAGCAGCATTATATGCTGGCAATACAGCTATTAATTTTTTACCATTAATCATAAGATTACAAAAATAACAAAGTTTAGTTAATTTATAAATAAAAAGTAAACAAATAAATGTATTTTTATAAATAATTTTGCAGTTGAAAAAACTACATAGTCTTGTCATAAAAGAGTTCTTACCTCCTTTTTTTATAACGCTGTTTATTAGCGTATTTCTTTTTTTTTTGGTTGAGGTTGTTATTACTTATTTAGACGATTTAATTGGCAAGGGCTTAAGAACTTCTGATTTATTTAAATTGTTTTTTTATGCTTGGATTGCAATAATCCCTCAATGCATCCCATTAGCAGTATTGTTGGCGTCTATTATGAGTTTTGGGAATTTAGCCGAAAATTATGAATTAGCAGCAATGAAAGCTTCTGGCATATCTCTACTCCGAATAATTCGCCCTGTTTTTATAGTTATTTTACTTTTATCAGGATCTACTTTTTTGTTTATTAATTTTATTTTGCCAGTCGTTCATTTAAAGTCTCAAACATTATTATACGATATGAGGCAAAAAAAACCAACTGTTAATATTAAAGAAGGAGTTTTTTATAACGCTATTGAAAATTACAGCTTAAGAGTTGGAAAAAAATCTTTAGATAAAGATACATTATTTGAAATTTATATATATGATCATACTGCTCATATGGGTAATGATATTCAAATGTATGCCAAAAGTGGAAAAATAACTACAACCCAAGATTCAAGCGATTTGGTTTTAACTCTAAGAGATGGTAATCGATATGAAGAAAGTAAAAACTATGAATCAACTAGTAGAAAAAACAAACTTTCTCACTTAAATTATAAACAATTACAAATAAATATCCCATTAGAAGATTATAAATTAAAACATACAAACGAAGAATTGTTTAAAGGGAACGAAGAAATGCTTAATGTATGGCAGCTCGATTCAGTTGCTGATTCTACAATTCGTATCATTAATAAACAAATAACCAATTTATACGGCCAGGCAGCTAATTATTTTTATCCGCATACATTAAGATTTTCAAATAAAATAAATTCTTTTTCAAAAGTTAATGTTATAATGTTTTATGATAGTTTAAAAAAGGAATCTTTTATTTTTTGTGTTCAAAACGCATTAAATACAACTCGCACAGCTTTATCTTATATTGATAATGCGAATATTAACATTGATGTTGAAAATAAAACGCTTTTAAGTTTAATAATAGAATGGCATAAAAAAATTACGGTAAGTTTTGCTTGTATTATTTTATTTTTTATAGGAGCTCCTCTTGGCGCAATTATTAAAAAAGGTGGTCTAGGGATGCCAGTCGTGGTTTCAGTTTTTTTCTTTTTAGCCTATTATATTTTAACTGAATTTTATGTTAATCTTGCTAATGAGGGGCATTTAGCACCTTTAAAAGCTATTTGGTTGCCACTAATTATTTTTTTACCAATAAGTGTTTTTTTAACGTCAAAAGCAGCGAGAGACTCTTCTATTTTTGACGCAACTAGTTACTATTCATTTATAAACAATTTTTTTTCAAGGAAAAATCGTGTTTAAAATACTTCAAATATCAAATAAAGCGCCTTATCCAGCTAATGACGGGAGTAGTATTGCTATTTTTAACATGGCTAAAGGCTTAATTGAAAATAATGTAGAATTACATTTACTTACAATAAATACAAAAAAACATTTTAAGCCCGACGATGAAGTTCCTATAGACTTTAAAATTAAAAGCAATTATAATTCAGTTTATAAAAACACTAACACTTCTTTTTTTGGAGCTTTTTTTAATTTGTTTTCATCAAGGTCTTACTTTATTTCACGTTTTTATTTTAAATCTTATAAAAATAAATTAATTGAAGTATTAAAAAGTAATAATTTTGATTTTATTCAGATTGAAGGCTTGTTTATGGCTATTTATATTGATGTCATTAGAAAAAATAGTAAGGCTAAGATTATTTTAAGAGCTCATAATATTGAGCATTATATTTGGAATAGACATAAACAAATTGAATCTAATTACTTTAAATTAAAATATCTTTCTATTCAAAATAAAAGGCTTAAAGATTTCGAAATTAAAATGCTTTCTAAAGTTGATGCATTAGTTCCAATTACAAAAATTGATGAACACGAATTTAAATTGTTAGGCTGCACAAAACCATTATTTACTTGTATTACTGGCGTTGATGTTTCGTTATATCAAGAAAAAATAGATGTTAAAGAGAAACCAAAAACAATTTTTTACTTTGGTTCGATGGATTGGATACCCAATCAAGAAGCAGTAAAGTGGTTTTTAGACTTTTGCTGGGACGAAATTTATAAAGCAGTACCTGACTCGAAATTTATAATTGCAGGTAAAGGAATTCCACTTAATTTTTTTCATATTAATAAACCCAATGTTCTTATTGTTGAAAATGTTATAGATGGTAAAGAATTTTTTTTACAGCATCAAGTTATGATAGTTCCTCTTTGGTCGGGGAGTGGGTTAAGAATTAAAATTATCGAGGGAATGTCCTATGGTAAAGCTATTGTAAGTACATCTATTGGTGCAGAAGGAATTAATTATACCCATCAAAAAAACATTTTAATAGCTGATAATCCGTATGATTTTATTCAATCTGTTATCGAATTGCTTACTAAAGAAGATTTATGTAAAAATATTCAGCTCGAGGCTTCTAAATTAGCATTAAATCAGTTTGATAATTTAGTAGTTGTGTCTGAATTAGTTCAATTTTATAAAAAATTGAGTCATGTATAATTTATTAATTATTATTCTTATCGGTTCTTCTTTATTGATATTACATACTTATGTATTTTATCCTTTGTTTATGATTTTAATTTATCGCAATTCAAACCATAATCAATTATTGTTTTATTCTGATGATGAATTACCATCTATCGCAATTTTAATTGCCGCTCACAATGAAGAAAAAGTTATTGAAAAAAAAATTTTATCCGTTTTTAATACCAATTATCCAAGTTCTAAATTGAAAGTTTTTATTGGTTCTGATGCCTCAACAGATAGAACTGATCAAATTATCTCTAATTTAACTAATAAATATAGTAATATAGAATTTATTAAGTTTAAGGGTAGGGTAGGCAAAATTTCTATAATTAATCATTTACAATCATTATGTGACGAACCTGTTTTGATTTTATCTGATGCTAATGTAATATTTAAACAAAATACAATTTTTGAGTTAGTGAAATATTTTAAAGACTCTAATGTTGGATTAGTTTCTGCTAATATTATTAAAGAATCTTCAAATAATGATGGTATTTCTTACCAAGAAAAAAAATATTTAAATTTTGAAAATAAAATTAAAGCTTCAGAAAGTTACGCCTTTAATTTTATTATGGGTGCTGAAGGAGGGTGTTATGCAATCAGGAATAATCTATTTAGTAAGGTTCCTTCTAATTTTATTGTTGACGATTTCTTTATTACCATGCAGGTTTTAGAAAGAAAGAATTATGCTTTACTTAATAATCTGGCTGTCTGTATCGAAGATGTTACAACTGATATTTCTAGTGAGTATCGACGAAAAGTAAGAATATCATCTGGGAATTTTCAAAATCTTTTTTTCTTTAAACACTTATTGTTTGATTTTTCATCTATTTGTTTTGCCTTTTGGTCTCATAAAGTTTTACGTTGGCTAACTCCTTTTTTTATTTTTATTTGTCTTTTCTCTTCAGTTTTTTTAATTCCTTACCATAAATTTTTTATTTGGATTTCATGTATTCAATTATTATTTTTATTATTTCCTCTATTCAATTATTTTTTTAAATTTAATAATGTATTTTTGAAATTCATTGCCCACTTTTATTTAATGAATTTTGCCCTTTTTGAAGGTTTTATTAGATTTATTAAAGGAATTAAATCAAGCATTTGGGAACCAATTAATAGAAATGTTTAAATCTATTTACTGTATATTTTTTGTTTCATTTTTTATGTTGACATTATGTTTTTATGGTCAAGTAAATTCAAATCTTATTTCTATTAAACAAGCCGAAAGCTTATCTTATGATTCTGAAAAAACATCAGCTAAAATTTTACATGGCAACGTTATCGCAGAACATAATGGATCTTTATTGTATTGTGACACGGCTCTTTTTTTTGAGGCCGATAATAAAATTTTTGCATCAGGTCATATTTTAATTACCAAAGGTGATAGTATTCGAGTAACTGGTGATAAATTAATTTATGATGGTAAAATCAGAATGGCTTTTATTGAAAATAATGTCAAATGTATTGAAAAAGATATGATTTTAACTACTGATTTTTTAACTTTTGATGTAGCGAATTCTATTGCTAATTATACAAATGGGGGTAAAATTGTAAATAAACAAAACACCTTAACTAGTAAAAATGGCCATTATTACTCTAGTTCTAAGGAAGCAGCGTTTCATTTTGATGTCATACTTTTAAATCCAGACTATAAAATGAATTGTGATACTCTCCGTTATCGTATTCCATCTAAAACCGCGTTTTTTTTGGGACCAAGTATAATTTTGAGTAAGCAAGATTATATTTATTGCGAAAATGGATGGTACGATACTAATAAGGATAAGGCTCAATTTAGTAAGAATTCAATTTTAATAACTTCTCAACAAAAACTTAAAGGTGATAGTTTGTTTTATGATAGAAAATTAAAAGTTGGCAGAGCTTTTAGAAACGTAACTTTAATTGATACATCAAAAAAGTCAATTATTTATGGAGATTATATAGAGTATAAGGAAAAAAAATCTGAAGCCATAGTTACCAAAAATGCATTATATGCTAGAATATTCGATTTAGATACACTTTTTGTTTCAGCTGATACACTTTATCATATTGATATAGATTCTATTCATAATATTTTAAATGCGTATCATCATGTAATGGTTTATAAAAAGAATCTTCAAGCCATTTGCGATTCTTCATCAATAACTTCTAAAGACTCATTATTACAACTTTTTTATAATCCAGTTTTATGGTCTAATCTTTCCCAAGCTACAGCCAAAAAAATAAATATTGTTGTTGGAAAAAAATCCGTAAAAAGTTTCAAACTTGAAGGTAAATCTTTTTTAATTCAACAAGTCGATTCAACTAATCTTAATTTATTTAATCAATTATTAGGTAAAATTATTGAAGGTGAAATACAAAATGATACAATCAGACACATTAATGTTTCAGGAAATGCTGAAATCTTGTATTACATTAAAAATAAAAATAAAATGGTTGGTCTTGATAAAACAAATTGCTCAAAAATAGATATTACGTTTAAAAGTGCAGATATAGAAAGGGTTTCTCTTTATCCAAATACCAAAGGACTTATTGATCCATATAAAAATGTGGATATTGAAAACGCAAGGTTAAAAGGATTTAATTGGCTTTATGCTAAGCGCCCCTTATCTCGTTTTAGTTTAAATAAAAAAGTAAATAAAATTAATTAGCGAATCATCATATTTGTTGCCTCGGCACCATATACCTTTTTTCCGTCTTTGTAAACTGTAATAAAAGCATCTGTAATTCCCAATCTAATCGCTTCATTTTTTAGTGTTTCTGCATTTTTTGCTTCAGTAAAATTTCCGATATTATAAATAAATAGTGAGTTGATTACTTTGTATTCTACCGGCCAAATTTTTATTGTTAAATACTTAGCCACTATTTCATTTGGAACCTGTTTTTTAAACGCGCCAATTTGAACTTTAAAGCTATATCCATCTTCATTTAATTTAACTCCATTTTCAATAGTTGGATTTGGATATGAAGTTACATTATTTGTAAATGGTTTAATATTATTTGTAACGGATGAAATTGAAGTTTGGCTTTCATTATTTAGCGATAAATTATTTTGAGTTTGATTAGAAAATTCGATAGGTTTTTCATCTTCCATTTTTATATTCAAATCATTTTTTTGTCTTTCTTTTGCTTCATTAAATGTGATTCTTTTTCCGTTTAAATAAGCTGAAATAAAAGCATCTTTAATTCCAATTTCATCGGCAACCCTTTTTCTGTCTTTTAATATATTATCAATATTATTGTATATTCCAGCAGTATATCTATATAAACCATTTGGAGCCATATCTGAATAAATTGGTTTAAGATTTAATATGGTTTCTCCGTTAATTTGTTTGTTATATAATCCAATTTGAATTGTAAATAATAAACCATTTATTTTATTAAGTTCTGGTGTATTTACAATTAAAGAACTTGTTTGATTAGCAACAATGTCTGTATTTTCATTAGTTTTCGATATTGATAAGGATTCTGATCTGCTAACTCTTTTACCGTTATAATAACAGACAACGTATGCATCTCGATAACCTATTTTTCTTAATTCGTTTTTTACATTATTTGCAGTATTATATTCACTATAATTTCCTGCAGTATATCTGTAATAGCCATTCCCAGTTTTTTCAGCATTTATTGGGCTTAAGCCACTAAAACTATTATTTTTTATTAACATTTTAAAAGCTCCTATTTGAACTCTATATAATAAACCATCATTTAATTTTGCATTTAATGGAATTGGATTCTCATTATTATAAGCTGCTTCGTTTTTAATTTCTAAACCTTCTATAGTGATAGATTCCTTTTTTTGAATTATTTTTTCTTTTTTAGTTTCTTTTTTTGGTAAAGTCTCAATTGTATTTGTGTTAACCGCAATGTTATTATTAGGAATTGTCTTTTTTATAAAAGGAAGTAATTCATTTAATTCAATTATTGCTTGATTACTTAATTTTGAGGAAAGTGTAAGTTGTTTTAATTTTAGTTCATTGTCAGTTATATTTTTTAAACTTTCTACAATTTGTTTTGATTCTTTATTTAAATTAAATGCAAATTCTTTTTGAGCATTTAATTCAGATGATAAATTATATGGAATTAAGTTTTTAGAAATATCAAATTGTATATTTAAAGCATTAATTAAATTAATTATTGCTGTAATCTGACTTTCTTTATTAATTTCTAATTTATTTTGAATACTATCATTTATAGCTAATGATAATGTATCTTTTGCTAAATCATTGTATTTTGTAGCTTCAACTTTTATTAATGAAGCTAAGGAGTCTAGTTCATTTGATTTAGTTATCAAAGCTTGTTTTTCATTTTCATCTTTTTCTTCAGCTTCAACTTTTAAATTGTTACTGAGTTTTATTATAGAGTCAAAAATTAGATTTAAGCTATCAGATTTAAATAGATATTCTCTTGGATTATAAAGCGTCTTATTTGAATTACTATTTAATTGTTTTTTTAATATAATGCTTTCAGCTATAAGTACATTAAGTTCATTTATTGATGTTTGTCCCGATTCATTTAATACTTCGTTATTATTATCTGCCGAATTAAATAATGCAATCAACTGCTCGCTTGTTGTATCTTTTTCATTTAGTTTTTTAATTGTAATTGCAGTTTTATCACTTTTTATTGTGATTTCATCAGATTCTTTTTTGGCTTTTATTTTTTCAACTGGTTTATTCTTTTTTTCTGTATTTGGTTTATTAATATTGTTTTTTGTGATTTTTATATTTGTATTATTTAATTCTTTTATTGAATCGTTTATATTTAATAATTCAGTTATAGCTATTTTTTGAGTTTTAATTATATTAAAAATTGAGTCTAGTGTTGTTTCTTGTGAGGTGTTTAATTTAATTTCATCGATTTGTTTATTTATTAGATCAATTTTCGAATTTATTAAAATATATTTAGTTTTTAAATTTGTCTTTTTATTAATTAAAATTTCGTTGTTTTTTATATTTAAATTTAATTGATTTATTTCTTCAGTATTTGCTTCAATTTGTTTTTGATATGCGCTTATTCTTAATGTTAATAATTCATTTGTATTTTTATTAATTTCTTGAATAATATTGTTGATTATTGAAAATGTTGAGTCTGGTGATTTTATTAATTGATATTCCGAATTAGATTTTTGTAACACGGCTATCGCTTCATTTTGTTTAATTATTATTTCATTTTCATTTTCTTTTATACGTTTTGTTAATGTTTCTAAGGCCGAACTATCTGACTCTAATTTAACATCTTCTTTCAATACTTGAATTTCTCTGTAAAGACTATCAGCTTCATCATTAAGAATTTTTGCCTCATTAGCTTCTAACTCATTAGACTTATTTTCTGCAATTAAACTTTTAATATTATCTTGATTTGTTTCGTAATTTAATTCAATATTAGGATTTGACTTTAATGAATCAATAGTAGCTTTTGATTTTATTATTAAATCTTTTAATATGTTTTGTTTAAATTTCGATTCATTCAATGTTTTATCTGCATCATTTTTTAATTGTATTGCTTTTTCATTTTGATAATTATTCAAATTGTTGTTATCACTATCTATTATTGATAATTTTCTAGTTAAATCTTCAAGATTTTTATTTAATTCTTTTGTATTATTTGAATTAGCGGTTATAAATAAACTATTTTGGCTTGTTTTTTCTTCTATTTTCTCATTCTTAGGAATGTTTTCTAATTGTTTATTATTTATGGCTATTTCTTCTTTTTCTTTAATAGGCTCTTGATTTTTATTTTCTTCTTTTATCGAATTACCTTCTTTTTCATTTTCTTTATTAGTTGTAATATTTTCTGAAATTGTTTGAGTTGCGAGAGCTTGATTATCTGTTATATTATTAACTATTGGTGTTTGATCTGAAACAGTTTGAGTTGTGACAGCTTGATTATCTTTTATATTATTAACTATTGGTGCTTGATCTGAAACGGTTTGAGTTGTTATTGTTAATACAATATTTTCTGATTTAATTTTAACTGATAGTTCTAATTCATTTCGTTTATCAACTAATTCGGTATTTAATTTTGTTATTTCTTCTTCGTTATTACTTAATTCTTTTTCAAGGACAATTTCTTCGTCTTTTAAATCTTCTATTTTTTTATTAAGCTCAGCTTTTATTGATTTTTTTCTTGTTTTAGAAAGAACACTTTCATTTTCTAAAATAGATTGCTTAACATCTGTTAAATTTTGTTTAGTTAAATTGTTAATTTTTTCTATTGAACTTAATGAATTTTCTTTTTCTTCTATCTTATCTTTTACGTCTGCGTAAAAATTTTCAGATATTTTTTCTTGTTTAGAAATTTCAGTAATTTCTTTTTGAAGATTTTCTAATTTAATTATACCTTCATTATTATTATTAGTATTAATTTTTTCTAATTCGTTCGTATATTGTTCGTTTAATTCAGCTTCTTTTTCTTTTATTTTTGAATCTTTAGTTAATGCTTCGCTATAAGCTAATAGTTTATTAGCCATTTCTTTTTGTTTAAGAGCATCATTTCTTTTAGTTTCATGTCTTTTAATAGAGTCGTTTCGTATTTCTATATCCTCAATTGTTTCATCGCTAGTAATCAACTCGTTCATTTTAGTTATTAAATTTTCTGCAGTTACGATAAGTTCATTTCCAATTTGTTTTGCTTCGTCAGCATCTTGTTTAAGTTCTTTATATTCTTTTCTTGCTTCTTCTGCATCTTGTTTATTCATTAATACTAATTCACGATTAGAAACACTCGGACTTTCTATATTTTTTTTGTCTAGTTTTGTTTCTATTACTTTTGAATTTTCTTCTACTTCTTTTTTCGGACTATTTACTATCGATTCATCAAATACTTTAGTTGATTCGTTTACATCTAATTTTGCTTTCTTTTCAATCACTTTTAAATATTGGATATAATCATCATCACTCGAATTTTCATCAAAAAAATTTGTAATAACCAATTTGCCTTCCAAATATGAAATTGTTTGTCTATAAGGTTTTGATGTTGTTGCTAATGGTAAATTTACCGTGTCACTTTGTGTATTTAATCCTGGTGTTTCAACCGTAAATAATAATTTAGCTCCATTTGGTAAATCAATTAAATAATCACCTCTATCGCTAGTTTTAAAAGTGCCGATACTATCTTTTGTTTCAATGTTTTTAATAAAAATTTTGCCATTTAATAATTGATCTTTACTTTCTTTAAATAAATTACCTTTAATAACCAAAACATCTATTGGTATTCTTTTGGTATTAATTTTTAGAACATCTATTTTGCCAGGCGGACTTTGTCTTCCGGTACTAAAATAAGCTGTTGTTTCAGCAGAATCTGTAACAAATAAGAAATCATCATCAGGTGAATTGATTGGAAATTCCATATTTTTAGGTTTACCCCATATTTTATTTTCTTCATCGTAAACTGATTTAAAAATATCATAGCCCCCCATGCTATTAAATCCCTTACTTGCAAAATAGAGTGTTTTTCCATCTGGATGTAAAAAAGGGTAATCCTCATCAAATTCTGTATTTATTCCACTAACTTTTTCCCCTTTACTGAAACTATTATCAGCTTGTTTTGTTGAGGTGTAAATATCTTTTCCATCTAATGGATTATCCCCATAGCTACTATAGTATATAGTATTACTCCCTTTAGGTAAAAACAAAATAGACTTTTCTTTTTTCTTTTTATCTGCACTTGTTTTGAATTCGTCTGGTTTTATTAATAATTTCCCACCGATGCTTTTTAGATCATAACTTCTAAAATAGTCTAGCTCATTTAACTGTTTTTTGCTTTGAACTACTAAATCCGTCATATTACTGAGTAGTCTTTTTCCGTTTTCACAGGCTTTAATTTCTTGATCAACTTGTAGTTTTTTTTGTTGAACAGATGTACCAATTAATTTATATTCAGAATAACATTTAATTGCCTCGTCGAATAAATAATTTATATGGTATGCTTTTCCTAAATAAAATTTAACATCTTTAGGTGATTCTTCAGAATTTTTTGATGCCGTTTTCAAATAAGAAATGCATTTTTTTTTATCAGGTTCGCAATAGATCATACAAACGCCTAATCTGTAATTGTATTCTGGATCTTTAGGGTAATTTGCAACTAGTTGAGTGTAAGGCTTATAGGCTTTTGTAAATTCTCCATCCTCAAAATATCGATTCGCTTCATTTTTTACCTCGTTTAACGAAAGGGCTTTTTGAGAAAATAGTTGGCAATAGAATAAACTCAATAAAAAAATTAAAATAATTTTATTCAATTTTAATTTACACATTAATATTCTATTTAACCTTAACTTCATAAATTTACTCATGTAAATTTACAAATATTAATTTATAGGTTTTTGTATATATGGTTTAATAGTACAAAATAAGTTAAGCCATTTGGTTTTTATATTAAAAATTAACAATAAACTCGATTTAAAAAAAAGCAATTAAAATTTGAAAATTTCCATTTTTTTTCTAATTTTATAAAATAATAAGAATCTTAAAAATTAATTATGATGAAAAAAACACTTTTTTTTTATTTTGCTCTTTTAACTTTTAATTATGGTTTGTATTCTCAAAATATAAAACCTAATAAAAATCAATTAAACGGAATAATTAATTCCAAAAATACGACTATAAAAAGTTCATCTAAGGTTGCTTTAATGCCTTCTGTTATTACCGACACTTTGCATTATTTCTATAATAAACAATTGTATAAAATTGCAAACGTTTCTGTTTCAGGTTTCCCTTATTTTAAGTCTGCTGCTGCTACTGGTACCGCTGTAACTCACGTAGGTTCTGTATTTTTAAATTCCGAAAATATTGTTATTAATGGTTTGGAGATTATTGCTGCTTTTAATAGCGGTTCTGCTACTATTCATAATACTGTTCGTGGTCGTCTTTATTTATGTAATGTGAATGCTCAAAATATACCTGTTTTACCTGCAATTGATTCTGTTCAATTTGCCGTAGGTGGTAGTCAAACATGGGTAAATAATCCAAAAGGTCATATTGTAGGCGGAAATTTTTTAACAGCTCGAAGTCTTAATAGTAATTTTGCAGTTTTAGCTAGAAATATTGAAACAACTGAAGGGGATACAATTCGCTTTCTTAGATCCGCAGCAATAACTCAAACTGCTTCTGGCTCATCAGCTAACAAATTTGGAGAAGGTTTAGGTGTTGTTAGAAAAGGTGGAACATTTTCAAAAACCACTAATTTTGGTACAACTTCATTTGGTTTTGGCCCCGGTACTGATTATGAATTTTGTGTTGCTCCAAGAGTTACATATACTTTACAATCAAATCATATAGCACCCTTGGCTGTTCAAAATAATGATTCAATTGAATGTTGGCAACCTCTTACTTTTTCTAATAATTCATCTTCTTTTTTAACCAGTAGATTTTTTAATTTAAATCGATTCTATTTAAAATGGGCACCTTTTGCATCATCACCTCCAGGTAATTTTTCTTCTGATTCTGCTGTTTCTTGGAGCTTTGATGATGAAGATATTGATAATGTTAATTTACGACCTTCTATATTTTTAAAATATGGAGAAAATTCAATAACCAAATATTATGATACTTCTGCTTTAACAGGAACCCCTCCAAGTTGTTTTAATAATTGTAAATTTAAAACTCGTTTACGAAAAATGGCTGCCGAAAGTGGATCAAGTATGGTTTATATGACAGACTCAACTTTTGTTATTTGTGTTAAATCTTGTGGTGAAGTCGGAATTAATGAATTAAGTCAACTTAATAATGTAAAAATTTATCCAAATCCTTTAATTAATAATTCTACAACTGTTTATGGTTTAGATGGTAAAAATACGATCTTAATATATAATATGATTGGACAGTTAGTTTTATCTCAAATAACAGACAAAGACTCTATAAAAATTGATTTATCAAAACATCCAGAAGGTACCTATGTCCTTCGGATTTTAAATGCGGATAATAAATTCAAAATCGTAAAAATAATTAATCAAAAAAACTAAATTTATTTTTTTATTAATACCCTCTTAATGTATAATTAAGAGGGTATTTTTTTGTAAATAAAATTTTATTGTCATTTTGTCACTACAATAAATATTGGTATTATTATTGATTAAACAATATCAAAATATATATATATCATGGCCACAACAGAAGGAAAAATAAATGTTCAAACCGAAAACATTTTCCCAATTATTAAAAAGTTTCTTTATAGTGATAATGAAATTTTTTTAAGAGAATTAGTTAGTAATGCAGTAGATGCTACTCAAAAGTTAAAAGCTTTAGCCAATATGGGTGAAGCGAAAGGAGACTTGGGTGCTACCAATATTGAAGTTGAAATAGATAAGAGCGCCAAAACAATATCCATAAAAGATAAAGGAATTGGAATGACAAAAGAAGAAATTGAGAAATACATTACTCAAATTGCTTTTAGTGGTGCTGAAGAATTTGTAAATAAATACAAAGATAAAGTAGATAAAAACATGGTAATTGGCCATTTTGGCTTAGGTTTTTACTCTGCCTTTATGGTTGCAAAAAAAGTTGAGATATTTTCTTTATCTTATAAAGAAGGATCAAAAGGAGTTCGCTGGGAATGTGATGGTAGTCCCGATTATCAAATCGAAGAAATTGGAAATAAAACTGAACGTGGTACTAATATTATTTTACACATAGCTGATGATTGCGAAGAGTTTCTTGAAACATTTAAAATCGAGGGCTTATTAACTAAGTATTGCAAATTTTTGCCCGTTGAAATTAAATTTGGAACTAAAAAAGAACGAGTTAAACCTCAATTAAAAGAAGGGGAGAAAGAAGAAGATTTAAAAGATATTGAAATAGAGGTAGATAATATTATTAACAATCCTATACCAGCATGGGTTAAAAAACCAGCTGATTTAAAAGACGAAGATTACAAAGCTTTTTATCACGAATTGTATCCAATGCAATTTGAAGAGCCATTGTTTCATATTCATTTAAACGTTGATTATCCATTTAATCTAACAGGTATTTTATATTTCCCTAAACTCTCTAATAAATTAGAGATGCCAAAAGATCGCATACAATTATACTGTAATCAGGTATTTGTTACTGATAATGTAGAAAACATAGTTCCCGATTTTTTAACTTTATTGCGTGGCGTAATCGATAGCCCAGATATTCCTTTAAATGTTAGCAGAAGTTATCTTCAAGCAGATGGAAATGTAAAAAAGATATCAAGTCATATTACTAAAAAGGTGGCCGATAAATTAGAAGATCTTTTTAAGAAAGAACGACCTGATTTTGAAAAGAAATGGGACGATATTAAAATTTTTGTTCAATATGGGATGATTAGCGACGAAAAGTTTTATGAAAAAGCAGCCAAATTTGCTTTACTAAAAACAACAGATAATAAATTCTACACCTTCGACGAATTTGAAAATTTAGTAAAACCACTTCAAACTAATAAGGATAAAAAAACAGTTTACTTATATTCAACAAACATACAAGAACAACATGCTTATATCGATTCGGCTAAGAATAGGGGATATCAAGTGTTGTTAATGGAAACCATGCTCGACCCACATTACATTAATCAAATGGAAAGTAAATTAAAAGATGTTTCCTTTGTTCGTGTTGATGCAGATACTTTAGACAAGTTAATTGCAAAGGACGAAAACACTGTAAGTAAACTTTCTGATGAACAACAAAAAGTATTACAACCAATTATTGAAGCAACAGTTAGTAAAGAACAGTTTACTGTAGTTTTTGAAAATTTAAGTGAGACAGACCCACCAATTATGATTACTCGCCCTGAATTTATGCGCCGTATGAAAGATATGAATCAAATGGGAGGTGGAGGTCCAATGGGTTTTTACGGACAAATGCCTGATATGTATAATTTAATTGTTAATTCGAATCATCCCTTAATGACCAAAATTATCGATGAAAAAGACTCAGTAAAGCAAAACTATTTAGCAAAGCAAGCTTCTGATTTAGGTCTTCTTTCGCAAGGATTATTGAAAGGTGAAAATCTAACAAATTTTATTAAACGTAGTATTGAATTAATATAGACTTTTAGTCAATACTAATAACTAGTTTAATACTAAGCAATTATTCTGTTTCTTTTTTTTTAAAGAGAATACATTATATACTAAAAAATACTAGTTTTCCTTAATTATTTTTTTATTTAGTATTCCTTTTATGGTTTTTATTTCGATCAAATATAAACCATCTGAAAAAGAAGATAAACTTAAGTGATGTACTCCTTTATTCAAGAAATCGCTGTAGATAATTAATCCCAATGGATTATATATTTTTATATCTATATCTAAATCAAATGTTTCAATAGCAAAAATTCCATGTGTTGGGTTTGGAAAAATAGAAATTAAAATGTCATCATTTTTATTGGTATTCATGTCGAGGCATTTGCTAACATTTAATGTATATTGTTTGGTTGATTTACAAGTTGTAATAGAATTACTTGCAGTAACCGTATAAACAGTTGTAAGGCTTGGAGAAACTATTATTGGTGAATTGATTATCCCATTGCTCCAACTATATGTATTACTGGTGTTAGCAGTAATAGTTGCTGATTGATTTAAACAAATAATAGAATGAGAAGAAATTATAGAAATTATTGGTAATGGAAAAACTGTGATTGTATTAGTTACAATGCTTTTGCAACCTGAAAGAGTATTTGTTCCAATAACTGAATAAGTTGAGTTGCTCACTGGTGAAACAATTATGGAAGATGAATTTGAACCATTTGACCAACTATAAGTATTGCTTCCTGTTACATTTATACTTATTGATTCTGTTAAACAGATAGATGAAGTTAAAGGACTTATAGTTAAATTAGGTAACGGAAGTGGAACGACAACATGACTTTGGGTGTTTACGCAACCATTAATATCTTTACCGATCAGATTAATATTTAAACTAGCATTTATTGAGGAAATAGAAATACTTTGAGTAATAGCACCGTTATTCCAGGTATAAGATAAGGCTCCCATAGCTGAATATGAAGATGAAGTGCCAAAACAAACTGCTGTAGGTCCAATTATACTTAAAATTGGCAATGAGTTCACTGTAACACTGATTAAACTTCTTGGAGATATTGAACACGAATTGGCTTCAGCATAATAATTGTAGACAGTTTGTGAATTTATTGTGGTTAATGTTGGGCTATTAAAAACACTTCCGCTTGCAATTGAAACTGAACTTGTTGGAGAGTTATACCACAATAAATTAGAAGGAAATTGATTTAGAGCTGTAAAGGTTAAAGATGAACCCGAACAAATTATTGGGAGTGATGAGGAGACAATACTATCTGGATTACAGGGAGGTTTAAATTTCCAAAGGTCATTCATATGATCAAAATTTATCCCATTAGAATCGTAACCTTCGCCACCCAATAACCAAAAATCAGTATGGATCTCTTTCCACCAGGTATTAAATAATCTTCCCCCTGGATTATTATTAATTGAAGGAATTCCCATGATGCCATAAGTTCCTGCTTGATTCGTTAAATTACTTCCTTTCATCCAAGTCCATTCTCCAGTGCTAGGTTTGTATTTCCATAAATCATTAAGTGGATTTAAATTTGTACTTGTCCAACCGGTTCCGCCAAACAACCATAAATCTCCTAATCCATCCGACCAAGACGCGCCTGTAAATCTACCTCCAGGAATATTTGTAGCTGATGCAATACCTAGAGTTCCATAAGTAGCAAGTTGATTTCCTATGTTTGATCCACTGATCCATGTCCACAAATTTCCTATTGGGTCATATTTCCATAAATCATTAAAATAGCCTGAACTTCTACCTCCAAAAAGATAAAATAATCCATTACTTCCTTTCCAAAAAGAAGGAAATTCTTTTCCCCCTGGAGAATTATTCGGTGAGGTAACGTTTATGGTTCCGTAGTTTCCAATTTGTCCTGTAAGATTGCTACCATTTATCCAGGTCCATTGATTTGATGTGACATTATATTTCCAAAAATCGTTTAAAAAACCTCCAAAACCTGAGGCGGGAAAACCTCTTCCACCAAACATGCAAAGATTACCTGTTGCATCAAGCCATGTTGCTGAACCATATCTGGCCCCTGGATTATTATTTATAGAGGATGTGCCTTGAGAACCGTATACGCCATTTTGATTAATGATATTGAAACCTTTCATCCAAATCCAAATATTTGTAATTGGATTGTATTTCCATAAATCACCTAATCTGCCAAACGTATTATTTGAGGAAAATCCGTCGCCACCAAATAGCCAAAAATTTCCAGATGCATCAACCCAAGACCCAGAAAACTCTCTTGCTCCAGGTTCGTTAGAAACAGAAGCTATACCTTGCAAACCATAATTTCCTATTTGATTAGGCCCATTTGAACCTCTTATCCAGGTCCATTGATTAGTTGAAACATTATATTTCCAGAGGTCGTTAAGCCAACAAACATTGTTTGATGTTGAGTAACCTTCGCCACCAAATAACCATAAATTACCAGAAGCATCTACCCAAGTTGCAGCGCCATGTCTTCCTCCAGGATCAATTGTAGGCGAAGATATGCCTTGAGTTCCATAAATACCTGTAACGCCATTCGAATTACTTCCATGCATCCAAGTGTAATTTTGAGAAATTAAATTAAATTCAATAATCAGATTAAAGAATATAAAAAATAAAAAATTTTTCGTAAACCACATTTTAAAACAGCTCATTTTATAATTGGGCATGTATGTAAAAATTAGTTTAGAATTTTAGATCAAGATAATTAAAAAATTTTATTTTACAAGTTTAAAAAACGGGCAAAAAATACAACTAAGAATCGATTTATTTTTAAATTAATTAAAAATAAATTTTACAAGCTTTTATGAGAGCCATCGCAAAATCCCGGGTTTGCAGTAAGCTTACAGTTGCATAAATAGGCTGTTTTTGTTTCTTCGGCTACAAAAACTTTAGGTACAAAAGAAGATCCTTTATGTGAGCCATCGCAAAATGGTTGATTACTTGAATTTCCGCATGAACACCATGCATAAGTTTTTCCAGCTTCTAGTTGAACAGGTAGTGGTGATTTTCCAGCAATTGTTGGTTTTTCCATTTTTTTTATTTTTGTAAATGTAAGATTAATTATTGATTTTTTTTAATTACAAAATCAAAATTAGTTTACTCCTTTAATAGTTTAATTATAGATGTTTTTTGGGATGTTATTTTTAAAAAATAAATGCCATTAATTAGGCAATCAAAGTTTTGTTGATCAATATTTTTTCCTGAAAAAATAAGTTGTCCAAAGCTATTATATAATTCAAAATTTTCATTGCCAAGGGCGTTTTTTAATGTGATTTTATTCGAAAATGGATTAGGATATATGGATAGCTTTGATGAATTAATTTCATTTAAATTGTTTATTAATTGATTACTTCTAACGCATATTAAATTGTGTTTAGTTGTTTTTGTATCATAAGTTGTTATTCCAAATTGTGTATACATATACCAAGCATTTGATGTTTGATTTGGAATTGTAGTTGATGACCAATATTTTTTAGCACTATTAACATTAAAATAATTTGTATTCAATGATGGGTTTATTAATGTTTCGTCATTTATGGATCGGAGTTCTTTAATGTTAGGTAAACGCCAATCCGTCTTTCCAGTTAGTGTTAATGTATTTGCATAAATTAAAGATTGTTCCCAACTTAAAGTATCAGCAAATGGTGTTTTTTCCCAAATAAGATTAGTTATATTATCAGTAATTGTTCCATTTCCATTATCGGTAAAATGTGATTGAACTACAACAGGAGTTATTGGATTTCTAACGGCTCTTACATGAAATTTTTTATTTCCTCCGGCACTAATTGTTTCTGTTTTTGGATGATTACCAATTCCTCCCCCAGAATTACCTGCCCAAATTTTTGTGATGTCGTTTACTTGTTTATCTATCGACCACCAATATTGTGCAGTGGTTGTTGTAAAAACAGAAGCATCTAATGATGGATTAGAATATTGATGATTCATAATACTAAATAATTCATGTGCATTAGGTAATCTCCAATCAGTTTCTGAGCCCAAAATTAAATTGGAACAATATGTTGTGGCATTTTCAATGGTCATTTCTCCACCATCAGATTTTTGCCATATTAACCCAGTTATGGTATCGGTAACAGTTCCGTTTCCATTATCAATAAAAAAGGGTGTGTTAATTGAATAATCATTATCCTCACCAAATGTACCAGTATAGCTTGTGTTTTGCCCTGTATCTGGCAAGCGTTTCATTGTTTTTACAAAACTTTGACTAAAATATAAAGTAGCATTAATAAGGAAAATCCCTGTAAGTAGTTTTTTTTTCATTTTAAATAAATATTTAATCTATCATTAATTTTTTTGTGACTTCAAATTTTTCTGAAATTATTTTAACGAAATACATTCCCGATGGAATTGTGCCAAAAATAATGTTATTTGAAATGGAATTGGTTTCAAATATTAATTCGCCTAAAGTATTAATTATTTGAATTTTATTTATTGGGAAAACCGAAGCATCAAAATCTAAATTGAATTCATTTTTAGCTGGATTAGGGTAGATATTAATTTTTGAATTTATATTGTCAGAATCATTTAAAGATAAACTAGCAAATGTTTTTCTGACAATTACTTCGTTGTCTAAAATTACATTTTTACTCCATATAAACTGAGCGTCATTAGTTGGGTCGTCAAAAATAGTTGTAAAATTAGTGTAAGCAGGTTTATTATCCACGCCAATTGTAGCATTTGCATAAAGTGAAGCTGCAGGCCACGAACTATCATCAAATGTTGCTTGTGTCCAGTTTGTTGGTCTTGCCCAATGCAACCCATAATAGGCAGTTCCCGTATTAGAATCGGCCGAACTACAATTGGAAGAAAGTCGAGAAGTACCCACTTCTGATGGACAAGTTAAGTTCATTATTGGAGCAGTATAAAAAGTTTGTGCTTTCCAATCGTTTCCTGTTTTTGCAATTATAGTATTGCTGGCATCTTTAAAAACAGCTACCATTCCGCCATCGCCACAATGATATGTAAAACCTCCATTGGTTTCGCAACCTACACCTAATCGTTCTTCCCAATCTACTAAAAGCATTGCGATGGTAAAAGGACGGTTTACTTTAAATCGGATAATATTTGAATTAAATTGAGTAAATGGCACGTTATCTTTTCCTACAGGAACGCCATTAATATACATTTCAAAATAATTATCTGCAAAAATATAAGCCGTAATTATTTCTCCATTGGTATCAACAGTTACAATATCGGAACCATTCAAGGCCGCTAAAGCTGCAGTTGAATTTGCATACAAATTACCAGTACATTCATTGTATAAATTGGATGCAAAAGGGAATGAATTATTGGTAAAATTGGTTACTGCAGGAACAGTCCAAACGGTATTATCGGTTGCAGTAATAGTACCTAAAGCTGCAATTCTACCATTTGAACAAGAATAAAGATTACCTGACGTAGCTGTTGCTAAACCTTGCGTAACCGAGGCTGTTCCTAGGTATTGCGCACTTGAAAAAAATGGAAACAACAACAATATACTTAAATATTTTATCATAAAAACGACAACATTATTTCACAATTATTTTTTTAGAAATCAGGTAATTCAAAAATTCAATTTTAACAACATAAGAACCTTTTGATAGATTTTTTATATCAATATTTGATTTGTAATTTGATGTTTTTGTTACTAAACCTCCTTTGAAATCATAAATTGAAACACATTGTATGTCTTTTTCATTGATATCTTTTCTTAATTTAATATTTAATACATCACTCGTTGGATTTGGGAAGATAGTAAATGCATTGTCAAAAAACGCAATTTCATTAAATCCTAAAGATGGAACGGTACATTTAGCAGGTCCATTATAATTAGTATTTGTGGTTCCTGTTGGTGTTACATATTTAAAAGTATAAAGTCCGGCTGCAGTTGCAGTATAATTTGTTGCATAACCTGCAATCCCATTTAATGAATAGGATGTGTTGTACCCATAATTTGCATTAGCGACACAGGATGTAATTAATGCTCCCGATAAGGGTGTCCAATTTTCGTTTCTTACCGGAGCGCCTTGAGGTTGAGGTATAATTTGTAAATTGGCATCTTCAGTTACTTGTCCAACCATCTTTCCTATCATATACGGTGCAGTTGTTGTGCCGTGATAATGATAAACACCGTTAGTGCCATTATGTCCATGATTAGCATCAAGCGTTGACATAGCAGATCCACTAGGCTCTACACTTCCATAAACCGCATATCCATCGAGACCAAATGCGATAGGTAAGGTTTGAGATGCCTGGCCTAAAGTTATTAAATGCAAAGGGGCAGTATGATAATGATAGTCATCTCCTCTTCCACAATGTCCTCCATAATTATCTAACTGTCCATCTAAATATGAATCTACTCCGGTATTGGTATGATAATTAAAAATTGGAACACCATTTATCGCGATGGCAATTGCACCTTTTAAGAAATGAGAAGCGGATACTGGAACTGGATTTGCTGCTAACACAGGATTTAATGGAATACTCCAATGATTAGGATTGATATAACATTTTGAAACTGGCACTTGTTGTTGCCAACCGGTATTGGAAATTCCAACCATCATCTCATGGTTGGGGATGCCATTTGAATTCACATAAAAATAATTAGCATCATAGGTGGTGGATACTGTTGATGAAAACTGAGAAAAAGCTGAATTTAGAAAAGCTGGATCTGTTGTTGTAAGAATTTTTTTTGTAAAACCATATAATGACATTGTAATACCAATAAAAAATACAGGATATAGGTATTTTAATTTTTTTCTATCAGAAATAGAATAAATCCATAATCCAAAAAGTAATAAAGAAAATAGAATCAGCCAAAATTTATAATCGAAAACACGTTGAATAGTCGATTTTTTTTGAGGGGAAATAATATTTATTCTTTTTATCCAATCATTTTTTTTATTTACAAATGCCTGATCTTGATTTGATAAATACGTAAAAGGAAATTTTGTAATTACTTTATTAGCATCTTCAATATAAACAATTCCATTTTTAAACATCATAAAAGACCCATCAATAAATTTATTTTCCTTTTGAATAAACCAATGTCTGAGACCAATTTCATTATTATCAATAGAATGAGAGAAAGCGAAATTGTACAATAAAATAAATAAGAGTAGCGTAATTTTTTTCATATGATTTTTTTTTCGGTAAATTTAATTTTTTTTTTTAATTTATTTTTTTTTGATATTATTATTAAAAAAAAAAAAAACACTCAATTGAGTGTTTTTTATAAAAAGTTTAAGCTTCTTTTTTTTCAGATACTCCTTCTGGTTTTGGAAGAAGTGCTTTACGGCTTAATTTAATTTTTTTAGTTTTAGGATCATCACCTACATATTTTACCTCAATAATATCACCCTCTTTTAAAACACCTTCTAATGTATCGATTCGTTTCCAATCGTATTCACTAATATGAAGTAAGCCGTCTTTACCTGGCATAATTTCAACAAAAGCACCATAGGGCATAATTGTTTTAACTTTAGCTTGATATATATCACCTAATTCTGGAACAGCAACAATTCCTTTAACACGAGCTTTAGCAGCGGTTACATCTGTAAGATTGGTCCCAAAAATTTCCACAATACCATTTTTCCCTTCTTCGGTAATCACAATAGTAGTATTAGTTGATTTTTGCATTTCTTGAATTACTTTTCCTCCTGGGCCAATAATTGCACCTATAAATTCTCCAGCTATAACAATTCGTTCAAAACGAGGGGCATGTTCTTTATAATCAGCACGAGGTGAATCTAATGCTTTTAACATTTCGTTCATAATATGCAAACGACCTTGCTTAGCTTGCTCCATGGCTTTTTCCATAACTTCGTAAGGTAAGCCATTTACTTTTAAGTCCATTTGAACAGCAGTAATTCCATCTTTAGTGCCACATACTTTAAAATCCATATCACCTAAATGGTCTTCGTCTCCTAAAATATCTGATAATATTGCATAATTACCTTTTTCGTCGGTTATCAAACCCATAGCAATTCCTGCAACAGGTTTTTTAATTTTAACACCTGCATCCATTAAGGCTAATGTTCCAGCACAAACGGTTGCCATACTAGAAGAGCCGTTACTTTCTAAAATATCACTAACAATCCGAATTGTGTATCCTGTATCCATCGGCACTACTTTTTTTAAAGCCCGAAGAGCTAAATTACCATGTCCTACCTCACGTCGTCCAACGCCACGATTAGGCTTAGCTTCGCCGGTACTAAAACCAGGGAAAT
>Ga0214919_10001834_pt1 | contig 34154 bp, 58 predicted proteins | sample LL1503_MetaG_FD_177994 | JGI IMG/M metagenome (GOLD analysis project Ga0214919, IMG submission 177994) | Freshwater microbial communities from Lake Lanier, Atlanta, Georgia, United States - LL-1503 | ecosystem: Environmental > Aquatic > Freshwater > Lake | place: USA: Georgia | collected...
CGTGCCGGTCGTGGAGCCATCGGTGGAGCCGGTTAAACCGCCAGAAACGCTTGCCGGTGGCGTCAAGTGGTTCGTTGTGGTCGTTGACCCATCCGACATCTCACAAGCGATCTGGCGCACCGACAGAGGCCTGCGGGATGCACTCGCCTCCAAAGGTGTCCAGATCCGGTCATACGTCTCGACCGAAGAAGACCTTGATCAGCTTGGATACCGTGCGACGGTTCGGGGCGTGGGTGTACCGTGCGTGATACTTCAGGACGGAAACGGCAAACTGGTAAAGGCGATACGACCGACCACCCTGGCGGACGTTGTGGCGATCGCGGAGGCCATTCGATGAGCGGCAACCAACTCTGGCCAGTTCTTGGCGACGAGTGGCGGGGCATGGGCAACAAACCACCGTCGATCAGTCTCAAACTGGGTTCAAGCCAGCCATTGCCTGATATTCCTGAGTCAGAATGGCGAGAGTTTGATTACACGAAAGACCCGAGTTTCCCGGTCAAAATCAAAGATCAAGGCCAGTCCAGCGGATGTAACGGGCACGCTGCAGCAACATGCTCGGAAGTGGCCAGGTGGATAGCGGGCCTGCCACATGAGGAGTTATCGCCATGGTATATCTACGCCAATCTATGCCGCGGATGGGACACCGGATCAAGCATTGCGGACGCTTTGCAATTCCTTGTTTCCAAGGGCGTTTGCAATAGCAAATACGTTCCCTACGGGACGATCAACCCCTCACGAATCAAACCAGACGCGACAACAGACGCCGCCAAACACCGCATCGAAATAGGCCACACTCTGACAAGCTTTCGGGACCTCTGTATATCGGCACAATTGCGACAACCTTTTAATTTCTCGATCTCAGTGAATACGGGATTCAATTCACTCGACAAGAACGGCTGTCCATCGAATATCAGTGGGGGCCACAATCATGCGGTCATGGGCGGAATTGGAATGAAACGGATCAATGGGAAATGGTATTTCCTCTTTCCGAATTCGTGGGGAAATAGATGGGGCATCAACGGGTACGCTTGGGTGGGCGAAAAGAACCTTGAAGGGTGGGGTTTTGACGCTTATTCGGTGATCGCAACACGAGAGGACACAGCGGGCGGGCCGCCTGCGATAATATGAATACCCCAAAATACGTATGTGTTAAAAAAAACACACATCAAGTCATATAAGCATGTTATCATGTATTCTAGGCGATGATATAAGCAAGAGCTTTGTCATAGGAAAACGTAAGTGCAAAACAACGAACTCGAAAGAATATTCAAGCGTGCGGCTGTACCTCGCGTAGACGACATGGACTCTGGCGGATTCTCTGGGTACGCAAGTACGTTCAATTTTATTGACTACGACAACGATATTATTGCACCTGGTGCTTATGCATCAGACATACAAAGATTTCTTACCAAAGGATTTATCGGCGGCGTTGGCCACGACCATAAAAATCCAATAGGTAAACCCGTAGAGCTTTTTGAAGACTCAAAAGGATTGTTTCTTGAAGCGATACTTATTGACACAGAAAAAGCGCGTGAAGCCAGAAAGATGATTACTTCTGGTGTGGTACAAGAGTTGTCAGTAGGAATACTTCCATTGCAAGTACGAAAGCTATCTACACTTAAAGATGTAAAAGAGTATTGGTCAAAATCTGGCCATACACCTACATCAGAAGAGCTTTCTAGGGCAGAGGGTGGAGCAAGACTTATCAAGAGGGCGAAGCTTCTTGAAGTATCTCCTGTTGCCATTGCAGCAAATGAGCAAGCGGAAATTATGACTTTCAAGGCTGGAAGAAAGATATCCCAGTCTACGGCTGATAGATTGTCGCAAATTTGTGCGCAAGTCGAATTAGTCTATCAAATGCTTGAAACACTACTTGCCGACGCTGGTATTTCAACCGATTCGGAAAAAGTGGAACCTATGGATAAATCCATAGAAAAGACGGCACCGGCAGATGACTTCTCTCATCTTTTTGAGCAATTCCGTTCTTACATAAAGGGGTAGAGCTATGGCAGCTTCGCCAAAACTACGTGCTGAATTCAAAAGTGCGTTCGCAGAAGCCGAATCACTTCGGCTAAACGATGATCGAACAGAAGAACAAACGGCACGATACAAGTCAATCTTGCAGGTAATTCTACCTGAACTCAAAACGAAGATTGATGAATCGGATCAGCTTGATTCTTTAAACATTGACTCCTATCGAGATTTGACAAATAAGTCAATTGGGACGCCGTATAGTGCGTCAACGCAATCCGCAGGATCATTTTCTTTTAACCAATCTGGTGAAGCTGATGATGTTGGCCCTGGTGTTCTTACGAACAAGCAGATTGCCAAGATTTCTACCAAAGAGTACAAAGCTTCTTTTAAAGCATTCTTGCACTTTGGGGAAGAAAAGCTAAAAAACTCTTATCCAAGGTCTTACAAAGCTTTGGTCGAAGGCATTGATGAAAGTGCCGGTTATTTTGTACCGCCTGACGTTCTCAATGAGATCGTTATGCGAAAGGCGGCACCAACTACGCTTCGCGGTCGCGTACGACAAATTACGACCAACAGTAATCGTATTGTGATGCTTAGGACAACTTATCGTGACGACATTCACACAAGTCCAATTCAAGGTATGTGGACTGGTGAAGCTGGATCTCCTACGGAATCACTTCCACCAACATTTGGTGAAGTCAGTATTCCGATCCATGAATACATGGGCAGGATTTCGATGTCGAATACGCTTCTGGATGACAGCGGTTTCAATCTTGAAGCCTATTTTAACCAAGAGCTTCAGACGTGGCTTGAACTGCACTACGAAAAACACCTTGCGTATGGAACTGGCGTAGGCCAACCAAGGGGCATTTGGAACTCAATTTCCTCAAGTGCGGGTGGAGAAGCCGGTAAGTTTGGCTTTGTGACTACCGGCACATCAGGTTCAATTGATGCCGACACTGTTAAAACCATGGGTTTTAGCATTCTTCCCCAGTATGCTCAACCAAATTTTGCCTACGTCATGAACCAACAAACAGCTAAAGCTATCAGCCTTCTGAAAGCCTCAACTGGGTCGGTAAATAACGGAATCTACCTGTTCCAACGTGGTCAATTGTATCCCGGCATCGTTGAGCGTACACCTGACCAAATTGACGGCTTCCCAATCGCCTACAGCATGTTTGCTCCGGCAGTCGCATCAAGTGCATTCCCAGTTTTCTTTGGGTCGCTTCAAGGAGTGTTCATGCCGATCAGAATGGGCTTGTCTGTTCGCGTTCTAAACGAAATTGAAGCTTTGAGCAACAGACGTGTTTATCTGTTCCGTCTTCGATGGGGTTCAGACACGATCCAAGAACAATACGGCAAATTCATCAAGGTACTTTGATATAAGCACAATAGGAGAACTATATGTCCCGTCATAATCAGGTATTAAGCGGTGTCCAAGTCAAGAACCTTGTGTTTACCTCGGGAAACAGTTCGTCTGTTCAGGTAAACAGTGCCAACGGACTCTTCGGTGGAGTGACCTTTCTGGTCAATTTTGCTCTAGCTGCATCCTCGGCAATCAAGGTTCAGGAATCAGCCGATAATTCTACGTGGACTGACCTTACGGTCGGTTATCAGGTATCAACCACATTTGGCGTACCAATCACTACCGCTCCTGCTGTTCCTGGTGCCGCAATCTCTGCATCTGCCACAACATCAGCAGTTAACCAGTTTTTGGCAATTAGCGTCAATCACCAAGGCAAAGATACTGGCGTTCAAACGTCAAACATAACTGCCTTTGTGAGCAAGGTTTACTTGAGAGTTGTGGCGACATCTGGAACTGCCACTTACGGTGTTGCATTGCTTCATAACGCCAATCTGACTCCGGTTCCGCAACCTGATATTGCCATCGAAGTCAAGGGAACCAACTGAGTCCCGCCTTTCGGCCCTCTGGGGTACACCTTGCGTGTACCCCTTTGGGTCCATAGGTTACACAGGAGAATAATGTGCCCGACACGCTTCTGACCTACTCTGAGTGCATAAACTACATACCAGCCATATCGGACGCCCCACAAGCAACCGTACAGGCTTATGTAGACGTTGCATCACGGATGGTAGAATCGTACTGCAACAGAAAGTTTTTATCACAAACAGTATCAGAACGCTACGTAATTCTTAATAGTCAAAGAGTTTACCTAAAATTAACACCAGTTACAAATGTATCAAGAGTTGCGATGTACCAACAATCTGATCCAATTTTGGCTGACAGTTGCGGGTACGTATCGGGATACAATTCAACAGAAACAAACATGACAGAGTCCAAGGTTGACATAAATCTTGAATATTTGCTTGAAAACCGATCAGGAGTAATGACGCTTATAAACATGAAGCTACCCTATTACTCTCCAAGAGATTCTCAATATTCTTACGTAGTTGATTACACTGGCGGTTTTGACGTATGCCCAGATCAGGTAAAGCTTGCAATAGCTCAACTTGTGAACGGAATGTACGCAGCCGCAAAGTACGACAACGCGCTTCAGTCTGAAAAGATTGGCGATTACTCTTATTCGAGAGCAAGTTTTAATCCTTTTCTTTCGTCAAAAAATCCAGTTGCACACCTATTGGCACCTTACGTGAGGTACGGCGTCAATGGCATTTGACAACTTCCTAAAGCAAACTGCAACAATAAAACTTCTTGTGTCCGCAAAAGACGCAAATCAGGGTACAATTCAGGTATGGAATACGATAGGGACTGCCAAGTGTATGGTTCAGCCGTGGTCAGGTGGGATTGGAAGGGAAGAGGAAAAAGATATGTCTCTTGCAACACACAAAATACTTATGGCGGGAACATACGACTTAAACGCAAAACATCAGGTGCATGTCGGATCTCTTGTTTACAATGTACTTAAATGCAGGAATTGGAACAGCATTGGACACCACACAACAATCGAATGCGTGGTCGAAACATCATGAATATCAAATCTGCAATTGACGGATTGAATTCTTTGTCAAATAACACAAAATCAAAGTTTACGCCTAGCGTAAGTTTTGCAGAGTGGGATAAGGCAAAAGAGATTGCTCTTAACGCCGTTGCACAAGCAGCCAAGAGTTTTATCGTATCAAACATGCAAAGACAGTGGCCACCTTCAAGCAAAGGTGGAGAGCCGCCTGCAAAAAGGACAGGAACTCTTTCGGATTCTATTTCCGTAGTGCCTTACTCGGACGTTTCAAAAATGTCTTCGGTTACAGTAAATGTAAACTCTCAAGACAGGTCTAAAGGCAAAAGGCTTCCACTTTACAGCAAGTATCTTCAAACAGGTTGGACGATACCCCATAACGGATTGCCGAGAAATCTTCCCAAAGGAGCAAACGGAAATACTCCAAAATCAATAAGAAGAACAGGAATTGCGGAACCTGGCAAAATTCAGCCAAGGCGTCCATTCTTGGATCTTCCAATACGCATGGGGTACACTCCGCATTTAGCACTAATCTACAGGAGAAGTCTATTTGCAAATTTGCCTCACAGGTTCAAGTCGAAAGCACTCAAGGCAAAACTCACAATTCAGTACATCAGGCCCAGTCTTTAATCTAGGAGTAGGAAATGGCTTTAACGATCAGCGGATCAGCAGGTCAAAGCGGAAGTCTTTCGCTTAACGACACCACGTTAAGCAGTTCAGTTACAATCTCTTTGGCCGGATCATTGTCAACGGTTACTCAACCAGCAACAATCCCGGCAAACACAAGCGATTCGAATTGGACATTGACGGGTATGTATGCGAACTCTTTTTACAAAGGAAATCTCGCAAATCTTACCACTTCAAAGACTTCTGGTGGAAATATCACGTTCAACACAATTCCCAACGCATTGTGCATTTCAGGCAACTGCACATACGTAAACACATTGTACGTAAAAGATGTTGGCGGAGGCGGAGTGCGTATTTATTGGCCAAGCGTTTTGCATTCAGGCGCAGCAAACGATACAGCCAATTACACTATTGTCCCGCCATATGGAACACTTCAGATTACTGTTCCAATGCAAGGATTGGCTGTTGCTACTTCTTTATTGTCGTTGACATCAAATGCAAATACGACATCTGCTTTTGTCGTTCTTGCTTATAAAGATGCGGCAAACTAATGAGTCCAATATCTGATATCTCTAACAGATGGTCTACAAATAGCGCGGTACCGTGCTTCATAGGTGCAGCCATAAACGGCACCCTACCGCCATATGTAGTATTTACGTCTATGGGGAATTTAGAGGTCAGATCTTCTCCAAATATAGTCAACTGGACCGAAGAAACGATATCTTTTATGGTTGTAACGAATACATCTGTGGAGTCTAATGACTTATCAATGTATGCTTTACAGCTATTCAACTTAAAGTCATTCGGTTCAGTAGCAGACATGAAAAAAAATTCGGGGTCTACCTATTACACTGATAACCCTATACTTACGGGGTCAAAAGGGTGGGTAGGAATAATTGACTTTACAATCAAATACTGATAGGAGAATCAGATATGGCCTCACCAGCCGCAACAAAGTACGCGCTCGGAAGAAATGAAGTTGTAACGGTGACATACTTGGGTGTCACAAAATCTATCTGTATATCAGAAGGTAGTATAGATATTACTACTGACACGATAGAGATTTCAAATAACTGTAATGCTGGATGGAAAATTAAACTTCCAGGCCAGTCTTCCGGTAGCATGTCAGCAACGGGATACGTTGCTACTCAAGCGGGGCAAAGCCCTCTTTTATGGAGAGGAAATATTGTGTACGTATCGTTTACTGCATACGATAGCGATCCTGTTGCACAAAGTTCTCCCATGGTATTCTCGGGATTTGCAGTTTGCTCTCAGGTAAGAACGTCAATTGACGCAAATGACGCTTTGCGTGTAGAATTGACATTTGATCTTACGGGCGCACCAGACAACACGAGTTATCTACAAATTGCAGGTAACGTGTAAGGCAAGAGTTCGTATGTCAAAACCCACTCCGAAAGGTGGAGCATCTCATGTCAGTATCGTTTAGTATTGATAAGCTTGCAAACAGCGGAACCCCTATAGAAATTGACGGAAAAGTGTGGTTGGTAAGCCAACTTACATTGAGAGACCAAGGAAAACTTCAGACTACCTTGAAGACAATCCAGCCGTCTCCTATGTCTCAAATAGCACCTATGTCACGAACCTTATCGCCAGAAAGCTACGCAATGGTGGTAAGGGATGCAAGAAAAGATATGCTATTTTGGCCAAGCCCAATTACAACGCCTGAAGGACTGAATCTTGTCCTTACGAATGAGGAAGGTCAAAAGGCACTCTTGAGTTTATCGCTTGGAAAACTACAAGAAATGTCCGAAGCAATTATTGCAGATCTTGTAGAAAAGATCACCTATCCACAGTTCATCAGGATTGCAACAATAGCTATATCAGGTGAGGACCCAGAAAACGACCCAAAATCTTGACGGGTGAGGCTCGCGGAGAACAAAAGCCTGTGAACTACCATGAGTTCATCAGAAATCTTGTAGTGGATGGAAGCATGAGATACCAAGACGTGCTTGATCTTACATCCACTCAGATTTCGGCACTGTTGACCAAAGAAAGCACACCCCCAGGATTCATAAGCGAAGAGCAGAATAAAGAATTCATGAAAGAATAAATGCCAAACAAACCGTCTCCATACCCTAAATATCAATATACAAATCCACTTTTGGAGGAAGTGATACCGGCTGTTACCAAAAACTGGCAGCCAGACTTAACGCAATTTGCGCTAGATTATTCTATGGATGGCATGGCGTCTTTGAATCAATCATGGATTGCACCAAGGGATAAAAACCTTGCGCTTGCAATCCGCCAAATGCTTTCATGGAATAGAAATCTTTATAAAGGAGGGCTTGGTTATTCGGCAACAATATTTAACGACCACACGTATTTTCCTAAAGGTGGCATAACAGATCCGGCGTGCAGAAGGTTAGTGCCGGTGTCTGCCAAAGTTACGCCAATGCTTACAAATCAAACGCCTGAATTTATGGAAGGACACATGGGTGCTCCAATAAATGCATCTACCTACACCGCATGCGCTTTTCCTGCAATGCTTACAGATAAGTATAAAGTCGATATAACTTGGGCACCAGATGAGTTTACAAATACATTTGACATTCAGTACGCAAGAATAGAGATTGAGCCGTCTGTTCGTCTTGAATCAATTTCTGGAAACAACCTTGGAATCGTCTCGCTTGACGCTAAAGGAGACGCCAATAAAGATGGCAAAGTATTCAAAATATCTACCGGATTCCCAATCCGAGAAGCACAAATAATGATAAAAATAACTTATCCGTGGGTGTCAAAAGATTGGGACTTTCCTACAGTACCTGCCATAGAAAAAGCTGGCCCTATTGGAGATTGGTGGGGAAGACAGGACGTGGGACCGCCAATGGGAGTTCTTCCCCCTGGACAGTATTTAGGTACGGTCAACAATAAAGAGTTTCTAGGCTTCCCAAGGGGTAGAGTCCTTTATCAGTCAGCGGAAATGGTGGATCGGCAAAGTCCTGTCACTACAAGACTTGGATACCAGATAACACACGTTTTTCTTGTTCTTGCCGGTGCGTCTTGGAACTACTCAAGATACGAAGGTTGTATTGGAGAAAACGGATTTGTAGTGCAAACAAACGAAGGCCAAGAAAACGAATATTACTGGCCCTACGGAGCTACCGTAGCAATCACAAAAGACGGCAAAGTGTATCAAAATAACGGGAAAGCTATTTATCCATATATCCATAAAGATTTTGACAATCTACTATATTACGGTGGACCCGGTAACGCAAAAAATCCAGCAACTTTTTACAACGCATAACCACAAAGTGCAATGAGGATATACTATGGCTGGAAACGGTAATCTGAATTTAACCGGAGAATCGTTTGAAAAGCTAAAGAGCCTTATCGACGATCTTACAAAATCAGCCAATCAAGCAAAAGAAGCTATAGCCGGAATATTCAATTCTGGAAAAATAGGAAAAGATTGGTCAAAATCGTTAAACGATGCTGTCAAGGCATTGAATGGAGTTTCCAAAAAGAACTCGAATAAATCTTCTGATAGTAGTAAATCTAAAGATAAATCTGATGCCGCAAAAGCAGCGGCTAAATTAATTGAAAAGGCTGCCCGTGTCGATGCAAAATTGAAGGATGCTGCTGCAAAAGCAGCAGCTAAAGTAATTGCTCAAGCGGCAAGCCTGTCTGCTAAAGCAACAAAGCAAGCGGCAAGTGCGTCTGCTAAAGCAACAACGCAAGCGGCAAACCTGTCTGCTAAAGCAACAAAGCAAGCGGCAAACTTGTCTGCTAAAGCAATAAAGCAAGCGGCAAACTTGTCTTCCAGAATGACAAAGCAAGCGGCAAATGCGTCTGCAAGATTAACCAAACAGGCAGCAAGTCTGTCCGCTAAAATAACCGCTCAATCTGCCAGTACAGCAGCCAGAATGACAACGCAAGCGGCAAACTTGTCTTCCAGAATGACAAGGCAAGCGGCAAATGCGTATGCAAGAGCAACAGCCCAAGCGTCGGCACAGCAAGCCGCACAAGCAAGGGCAGCAGCCAGAATGACAACGCAAGCGGCAAATGCTTCTGCCAGAATAACAATTCAGGCGGCAAATGCGTCCGCAAGATTAACCAGCCAAGCGGCAAGAGCAAGAGCGGCACAGGTAATTTCTGCGGCAAGAGCAGCTAATGCTGCGGCTAAACCGGCTGCAACCAAAAAATCGTTCTTGAATATGGGATTCATAGATAGGCTTGTCCAAGCATCTACATTAAAAGAAAGGATTCGGATCGCTTCATCAATGTTTTTTGGTGGAAAAAGTGCAGGACAACAATATAGAAACCAAAACGGAAAAGGTGGAAGTTTTGCCAACACGGGCGGAAACTTGTTTTCAAGGTATGGCGGCGCAGGTGCTTTAGGTGGAGTCCTTGGAAAATTCCGTGTGTTTCAAAAACCGTTCCCAGGATCAGAAAGAAACCAGTTTGCACTTGGAGACAGCACGGCGGCATTTGCCAATATAATACATGGTGCTGGAATGACAGTAAAAGGTGTATTTTCCGGTTTAACTTCGGCGGCATCGTTGGCAGCAAAAGGATTGGCTTCTATACCTGTAGGAATAGTATCGTTGCTCAATCCTGCTGTTGGCGCACTTCTTTCAAGCGTAAACGATATGTTTTTTGGTATATTTAACACACTATCAGCCGCTATATCAGGCGTTATAGGGTCTCTTACCAACCTTTCTACAGCACTTCTTGGATTTGCATCAAGAGCGGTTGAATCTGCATCAAAATTTACCGAAACCGTTAATGCTGCAAAAGTTGTAACAGGGGTTGAAACTGGCAATAAATTAAAAACAACTGCAATTGAACTTCAAAGAAATTACGGATTGTCGGCCATAGATAGTATGCGTGGCATGGGAAGAATTGCCGGAATGCTTGTCCAGCAAGGCGGGTTTACCCAAAAAGAAGCCGGAATCCAGTCCGAAGAAATAGCCAGACAGTTGGCTGACGTAGCATCTGTCAATAACAGAAACATAGAAGATCTTATGCGCGATATGATGTCCGGTCTTGCCGGACGATTTACGCCTATGAGAAAAAACATGATGGGATTTCAAGCTCCTGTTCTTGATATTATGGCCAAAAATAAAGGGATAGCAAATCCAAATCTTCGTACCGATTTAGTCGCAAGAACAAAAATGTTCATAGGGGAATTTACACGCCAAGCGGGACTGTTTGCAGGCGACTTGGAAAACACAAGGTTTGAATTTGCCAACCAGAAAAGGAAATTCCTTGGAGGATTTGAGGCACTTTTTATGTCTGTAGGCCAAATACTTGAGCCGTTTGCCAAAGTTGTGCTATTTGCTGCAAATGATCTTATGGATCAATTGCTTTCAATAATAGAACCGTTCGCAGTTAATCCGTTCCAGACATTCAAAACGGAAATAGAAAGTTTTGCGTCGTATGTGTCTTACGCTAAAAACGTAATTATTTCTATGGTAAAACAAATATGGAGTTTAAGACAAGAGATTTCTGAACTTGCCATAAACTTAGCAAATTTTGGATTGGAAATAGCTAGGGCAGTTTTGAATATCACTTTGGCTGTACTTAATGGGGCATTTGCAATTACCGATGCGTTTGGCGGGATAGTCGCTACAAGCGAACTTCTTGCGTCGTCATTGCAAGGACTTTCCCGTTTGATAAATTTTCTTTCTGGTGGTCCGATGATGGGAGCGATAGTGGGAGGAATGGCGGCTCCGCTGTTGGCTCCACTGGTGGGTCCGGTGGGTCCACTGGTGGGTCCGCTGATTGGAGCGATGGTGGGAGGAGTGGGTAAACCAAATAAAAACAAGCCATTTGATCGTGTTGACGTTATGCAAAAAAAACTTATGGATAATCTTGGAAAGATTGATTTAGATATGAACGATGTGCTTGACTGGTTCAAAAACGCTGCGCCAGCGGCAGCAAAAGCGGGCAACGTAGCACCACAAGACCCCCTTGCGGCGGCAGGAAGAATGGTACAATATTTTGATCCTGCGGCCTTTAGAGATGCCGTGCAAGAGAGAGAAATGGGCGTTCAAACAAGGATTGCAAATGCGGCAGAAAAAATACTTCTGGTTCTTGAAAAACCAGACCCATTACACCCAAAAATTGCAGGACCAATGGCTGTGCCTATCGGCCTTGGCGCGATGGGCGTGCTTGAAGGAATGAAACGAGTAGCTAAACCATGAGTAGCAAATTTCACTACGGCGAGCCGTTATCTGCAAGCAAGCTGAACAGCCATTCAGCTAAATTGGCAGAATATGTACCAGGCGGCCCGCCAGCATCAACTTCAAAAGTCGGATCAGCGACAGCTCAAGTCCAGTACAATATGACAAATACTGGGTTCTGGTTAAGAGCAACAGAAGAAGTCGGACCTACAACAACAACATATGGACCGGGGGGACAAACAAGAAAAACGTATTCGTATTCATGGGAAGTCATGTATTACGACGAAACCACTCAAAACTGGGTACGAGATGAATGCCATGGTGGTCATGAATCAGTAGACGCACTAATAAACTCTGATCCAACGCAAAAACTTGTTGTTACTCAAGATACAGCATTTGACAACACGATAACTGTAGATAGGCCAAAAATAACACCGTATCACGCAATCAAAGACCCAATTACGCACAAAATGGTTGTGGTGAACTCTGGTTTTAGTGGCGAAATCAAAGCCGACAACCTAGTTATTATGTTGCTTGGCACTTACAATGATTACAAAAATTGCTCAGGCGTACCACCAAAACCACCAACACATACGCAAACAGCAAACGCTACGGATTTTTGCAATGAGCCTTATGCGTGGTCGGCTTACGAGGTCTGCGAATATCAGTTCATCAAAAAATTTGACATGCGGAGTTATGGAAAATGGGCAGAAGAACTTAACGGCGGCACAGCGACAGCCATGCGTCGATTTTATCAACCATTTTTTGGGAACTCGACTTTATCTGCAAATTTGACGGAAAACACTACAACGAATTGTAAAGGGATTCGATTTCTTGGTTTTTCATCGCAAGGTTCGCTAACTTGCACTTGCCCAGATTGGTTATCAAATGTTAAATGCTTTAAGTTTTCTGCAAAATTTGTGTCGCAACTTTTTGACAACCCAAATGATAATTGTCCAGTACAATTCTATACCGATATGGCTCCGTGGTGGGGCGTAACAACGTCTGCAACTGCATGTAGTGACAGTGGATGTCTTTGGCAAGGCGAAATTGGGCCATTTTCCATTTCAATGATTTACCAAGAAATACCAATTGGTGAAAATTCATGCATTTGGGGTCCAGACGTTTTTGATCCGTGTAATCCGTGCGATGCGTTTGGCCGATTAACAATAAGTGTTAATAAAGGTGCAAATTCTGGCGGAACCGGAAGCAGTTGGTATTCAGGGTATGCGATCAACCAAAGTGTTATCCGAGGTCTTGTAGCTGACTGCACTAAAGGACCAATTCAGCTTTCGGTGTCAAACTATTGGTCGGCTTGTCCAAATGTTTTTGAGTGGCTAAAGATTGAATGCTGTACGCAAGGTGAAATCAACGCATGCATAGCTCCACAAGTCCCATGAAATGCCAATGCCAACAGCCTGGCCACTGCCCTATCCGTGGCATTCAAGTTTCGCCCTACGACATATCTGTTTGTGTACCGTACAGTCCTTTGCCAAAAGAGGTCAAGAAAGTGCCTGCATCTTGCAAATGCTTGTCAGCCGGATATTGTAGCGTATTCGACAGGGAAATGTCTGAGTCAGAATGGAACGCATGCTGTAGGGCTATACACTCGGTCAAAGAAGATTATTACAAGTCTTGGTGCCGAGAAAAGCGTACAAAATCTGGAACAATCAGTGGATGCGTATTTAGCGATGGAGCCGCTCTTGATGAGTTTGGAAACCAAAAAACAAGGCGTACTTGTGGATGTGGTGGCTTGCGTACAATTGAGCCACTAATTACATGCTTGCACCCAAGTCATGAAGATCCAATGCCAGACAATTGCTACGAAAGATGTAACCACTTTTCTCCAATATGATTACGACCTGAAAATATGACCGTCTTCGAGTTTGTAACCATTCAATTCAGCAAACTTTTTCATTTTTTCCACGCTTTTGGAAACAATGCTATGTGCCCGTGCTGACGATATGCCGCTTTGTATAGCAATATTTTTAAGTGTCTGTTTTTTACATCCAATCCCGTAATACTTACACAAAAACGACTTATATCTTTTGCTAAGACAATCCATAAGGTCTTCAAGTCTTGAGTAGTCTACTGAATGAAAATCGTGTTCGTATGTTGAAGCCAAATTTTCAAAATCCCAATTGTTTGATACTGACATTTCATTTCGCTTTTTCCTGAATGAATGTCTCAATTCTGAAGTTATTGCGTGCTTTACATGCTTGTAGGCATAGGTCGAAAACTTCCCCTTTTCAGGGTCAAATGATCTGGATGCCCTCACTACAGCCATTAACGCTATCGACTTGTAATCTTCGATATTACGTTTTGCCGAATCAGGAAGCCGAATCCTTTTGAGTGCAAAGAAAGCTATGGCCATATTGTCTTCCACTAAAGAGTTGAGCTCAGATTCTTCCACTTGTTACACCTTTTTGCAAGCAAACGATATGCTTTGGTATCCGTCAGCATCTCCGAATATCTCCATGTCTTGGAAAACATTTGGCGACAATCCAGTCATGATTGTACCAATAGTTACGAATAGTCGCCTTATCTCAAGATCCGCATGGATGCACGCTCTTTGCTCGATTATGTTTCTCCATGCCCTAAGATTACCGCTCATGACGATGTGGGTCTCTACGCAATTTGGCAGCAAAGATCTTGCGGCTTCTCTAGCTTTCTTTCTGGTGTATGTAAGATCCTGACGGGTAGGGGTAACTCCCGGATTATCTTTTACCCATTTATCTCCAACGATTGATACATACGATTTCACCGCAGATTCGTAATTATTTTTTGCAGTCCATACTGACTTAGAAAACTCATTGATAAATTCCGGCTTATCTACAATAAGGGGAGGTACAACAAAATTCATTTCTTTGGTGTCAACATATCTCTGGGATAGCTGAGAGAAGCCCGTACCGGCCCTGTGGCGGACCAGTTCATGTGTGAGGCTTCTGGACACACCTGTAATCAATAGAGTGACTACAGAGTGTTCCAGAACACTTCCATGACCAGACTCAAGGATGTGACCAATGTACGTTTTGTTTCCGCCAGGACGTGGATTGGCAAAAGACTGGTAGCATGTACGTCCAGCAATTTCTGGAATCAAATCAAGATCACTGGACTCAAAATCTGGTTCTGAAACACCTGTGTAGTTTTGTAACGCCTCGGTGTCATACAACTCAGATTTTGATACTACCGTAACTTCTGGTTTGTAAATGTATTGGCTCATATGTTCTCTCTTAGTTAGCAGTATAATTGTTGATTGGAATAGAAAACGGCGGTTGCGATTTATCTTGCAAAACACGTATGACATCCATAGCGTGAATTTCTGCTAACGTCCTGTTAGCACACGCTTTGTGGCTTACAAGATCGACAAATTCCCCGTCTTCGTTTAGGCCCATCACCTGAGATATATAACAGTAATATCCAGGAACGGTCTCTGTCAACGATATCCTGATGCGGAATTTTTCATTCCCTATTTCCCAAACTTGTCCGTCAATTGTTGACCAGCGAAAACTCATTTTCAGACCCTTTGTTTTGAGAAACCTTGTCGTCATTTGGATCGTTTCGTCTTTTGATAGGTTTGGCGATTACCGCTTTTTCTATCGCTTGCTCGTCAGCCTTGAACCATTCGGAAGCCCCATCGTAAGTCCAATATTTCAAATCGGACTTTAAGCCGCTCCATTTACCGGATTCGATTGATCCGTTTTGTCCCATGTAGTAATTCACTTGGAATTACCAAGACGCTTGCCTATTTCGATGGACGCCTTTTCAAATGTCATATGTCTTGCTGTATGGGCATTTACGCCAAGAGACACAAGAAGGTTTAGCTGCCTGATCGAACATAGGCCCGACTCTTTACGCTCAAACATCGTTTTTATGATTCGACTGGCCTGTATTTTTGAAAGTTGTTGCGAGTCCGCAAAGCCAAACTTTTTAAGGAGATTGACTTGAGGAAGCGTAGCGTGTGCAGACAACGATTGACCTACCGAAAGAACACCAAGATTCTCAGCGGCCTGAAATGGATTGACTTCAACCCGCCTGTAGTTTAGATCCAGCTTTGCAACGGAAACAGAAAGCAGTTCGCGTTGTTTTTTTACCTCATTCTCTGCCCTTTCTATCGCGTCCCACAGATTCACCTCTTTTTCTTCCTTGGAAATCTTGTCAACAATCTTTTTGACATCAAAGGGAAGTTCAGCAAGAGAACTTGGCCCGATCAAATCCATGTCTGTTGTGTGGTTGAAGTCGATAATCTTGGCAAATTTCTTGCCAGCAAACAGTCTGGTTGAACGTCCTACCTGTTGAGCGTAAACAATTCGGCTTTTGGTCGGACGAACGACAACACATTCGGTCGCCTTATCGTCAAAACCTTCGCCCAAAAGATTACAGTTTACAATCACTTGGAACTCAGCGGCCTGATAGCCACGGATGATATCGGATCTATCTTTGCAATCTCCGCTAACCCATTTAGATCTTACTCCAAGCTGATTCAAAGCAGACGACATAGCCATAGAACTTGCCACGCAAGGCATAAAGACCATCGTTTGAGCATTGCCTATTTCTTTCGTAATGGCATTGCTGAAAATTTCAATGAATGGCTGTATCGCTTTGCCAAGATCACCAAGATTGTAATCGCCGCCCTTGCCTATCGTCCTACAGTCTCTAAGATCAGCACCAACATTGATGCGGATAAACTTCAGCGGCGTCAAGAAAGGCCCTTCTTGATCGTGTATGGCGTCCCATAGGTTATAAGAATAGATGACTTCAGTAAAATGCCTTAGACTCTTTTTGTCGGATCGGTCTATTGTTGCCGTGATGCCAAGCCGCTTTGCCTTATGGAAATGCTCAAACACGGTCACATAAGTAGACGCTGATGCGTGATGACATTCGTCAACAATAATCAGATCGAACTCGTCTTCTTTCCAGTTTTTTATTCTGGATGACATAGTTTGCACTGTAGCAACAACAACCTGGGCTGGATAAAGGGCATCAGCACGCCACTTTCCTTGCTCTCTTCCTGTAGACAAACCGCTATTGTCAAAGCAGTTACAAGCTTGAGTAATAAGTTCGTGCCTGTGTGCCAAAACAAGAACTCGATTGACTTTGTTTTGCTGAAAGCACCTTCTTATAAGCTCTCCGGCCATTGGAGTTTTGCCGGTTCCGGTAGCCATCTGAAGAATTCCGCTCGGCATTTCCTTTTCGTAAAGCCAATCTATCGCTGCATCTACGGCTTTATCTTGGTAATGTCGCATGGTAAACAAAGAAGGCCCAATTGTGTCAAATAGCATAACCGTTCCCTTCGCAATTTCGACAGTAACCTATATCACCGGCCCCCGTGCCACGACATTTACTGCATACGTGCCACATCCTCGGAGACCTTACCAGCGGCTTGCAAAGACGTTTTTTTACAGGCGAATCCAATCCGCTGTCGTCTTCTATGACTTTTGCAGAAATCGTGTTCATCATGATCTTTACGTTCTTCCAGATTTTGTAGTCTTGTTCGATTTTTGCTCTCTGCTGACCAGAAAGCATGTTCCTGATTAGGCTATAGGCCATTTCATCTGCATCGGGTGGTTCTGGTGCAAGAGAAACGACCTTGACCACAAGCGGAATATCGGGTGCATCATTCTCTGATTTACGGATAGCCGCTTGGATCATGGCGTTGTAATTCATTCAAATATCCAACCAATCAGAATGGGGGATCATCACCATCTTGAAAAGAACTTGAAGGAATTATCGCAGATTTTAAAGAACTTGGATCATTGGTCGCATATTTAGCGACGGCTTCACCAAGTCCGGTTTTTGGCTTTGGAACTCTTGGAACAGAAGGCGGCTTGAAGTCTTTAGACTTCTCGTATTCTGACCAGATCCAGTTTGGTGCATCGTTTGGATTCGATGTCCGATAGTCCCACTTTTCAGGCGTTACAGCAGGAGTAAGTACCGTATCGCAAGGCATTATATTGATAATGCTGTATTTAAGAGAACCGTCGGCTTTTGATTTTTGGGTCGTCTGGATAAATACAGACCTTCCAAGAATATTGCCAACGGAATAAGCAGCCGCTTCGACTTCCGAAAGATCCCTACCTTCAATAGAATGAACCAGTTTCCGAAGGTTGGCCTTAGCACCCATAGATGCTGTGTAATCCTGATAGATCACAAAAGGCTTGCCTTGAGAAGTTAGCGTATCAAGTTCAAACTTAAACTTGAGCGATCCATTCCACGTCTGGTAAAAGGAGTTGAACTGACGGCCAATGTTGTAAATGCCCGTGATACATCCGCGATGCAACTTTGCAGGTGGAAGTTCACGATCAAAAACACCCATTCCAATAACCAGTTCTTCATGGCTTGACATCTTATTTTCCTTCTGAGTAGATCTGCTTGATATGACTGATGCAGTCATGAACACTTGAAAACGCTCCAAGTGCAACGCACACATCAACTAACGACATTGTTCCGCACGTAGAAGACCATACTTGTCCAGTATCAGGACGAACAGAAGCGGAAGGCGTCTCGTCGTTTTCTCCCGGCCTGTGACATGGTATCCATCCGCTGGCGTTTTGTTTATTACCAGCCAACCTAAGTCCGCACCGTTTGAGGAATTCTATCTTGTCTGGTATCGCATTTACACAATCCGAAAACAGACCAGAATTAGACCTGACAGGGAACGTCCACGGGTCGCGATTGGCAATTTCGGGAAAAGACTTATCTACTTCCCTATCAACGATTTCTTTCATAAGCCATCCAGGAGCATAAGCAATCCGTGATTGAAGCGGATTCAGCCCTGATTCAAACCTGTATCTCCTTCCATCAGTAAAACAACTTGGAGGGCATATCGCCATACATTTATCTCCAAGACATAAGACCTCTTCGTGCTTACCTACTCCTTTCCACAATTGGGTTTTCGGTATGCTTCTTTTCCACCAATCCGGTTGGCGGAAATACAAATGGAGTCCACCACCACCAGTCTTGACAGACCAAGTAGACGGCAATACTGGGTGAGACGTAAACCAGTCTGAAGCTTTAGACGGGTTATCAATGTCGATCACAATAAGCCTGTTTACGGTTCCGGTAGCCAAGGCGATATTGCAATCCATTCCAAGAATCATATCGAGAGGAACATGCTTGCCCCACCATTGAGAGGTTCGTATGATCGGTTTTTTTGCATCTTTTGACATTGGTATGCAACTCAAACCAAATTCACCATAAAGCTTGGAAGCCCAAGCGTTTATCGAGTCTTTATGAGAAGTTGTGCTACTCATAGACGAAAATCTTTTCGAGTGACAAGTTTTATATTGTCACGGCGGATCCTGATATCTACTGGCGCGTCGATACCTATTCTTGCCTTGTCTCTTTGAATATCAATAAGAGATATTACAACCACAACCGGATTCCCGCTTTGGTCATAAGCGTCGATCATGAATTTTTCAGTCACCTGCCGTGTTATCACCAGCATATCGAATTCCTTTCTGAGAACAGTTTTAGATCCGTTTAAGATTGTGGCTGCTTGTCAAGGTTATCAAAAACAGACTTTAACGCTTCCTCGAACACCTGCAATGCAGTATTACCGCAAGCAACCCAACGTGCAGACAACGCCAAACCTTGCTGCTTCCAGTCGGTACAAGTACCTGCTGGGATAAGCACTCCGTAAACTCCATTCACAAGATGGTGCAAAGGTATAGCGTATTTATCTGAGTGACTCTTGAACCATGCGCCGCAATCAGAAGTTTTTGGCGGAACCTGTGGCGGAGCAATTGCGGTTTCTGGTTCTTTCGTATTGGCCTGTGGTGAACCAGGTTTTACATGCTTGCTTAACTGAAGGTTAATCTGGGACTCAACCGAATCAAGACAAAGGCTGTACATCTGATTGCGAACTTCGTCCAACTTCTCAGGAGAAGAAAGAAGACCAATATCAGTTACAAGTTCAACCGAACACTCGGCTCCAAAGGAACCAAAATTCGGTAGACCTACCTTTTTTGTAAGCCCCGTTCTTATAATGAACGTAGCATTATTATTCTGCATGATCCCGTCCTTTCGTGGATACATCTTTGTTTTTCGTTTCGCTTACCAACCCTTACGTTATTAATTTACTACCTTATTCCATGAAGTCAATAATTAAACTGTAAGATTTTTGTAAAAAGTCATAATGCTTTATTGTGCATGCATTTGCGTAAACGATATTTATAGTTGGAGCTTTACGAGAAGCAAAGACTAAATGTTGAAGTTGTTTACGCAGTTCGTAATGTCAGGCACATGATTTGGCCAAGAGTTTTTTATGGCCGGATTTTCTTTTGACATTCTGGCTGATTCTAAAACCTCTATTGCAGATAAAATTTCTTTATGCGAAGCCGTATAAACAAACATAAGCCTTGATATTCCTTCAGCAAGAAGCCTTATTCTGGTCTGGTCGATTTCCTTTTGGCTTTTGTGCTGATCTCTTGATCTTCTCCCTGTAGACGCAATATAGTCAGACGAATTGAGTGCTTTTCCAAGCGAGTCATCGGTACTCATAGAGTAATTCCTGTTCTTGAAATGGAAAGCCTTAGAGAGCAAGGTTTTTCCCTGAATTCCTTCTCCAGTTCAGGGTACTTTAGCACTAGACGCTTTTCAGTAGGTTTGTTTGACGGTACGGTAGTCACATCGACCTTGTACAAATGATTTTCAACGTGTAAATCAGATGGCGAGCCAAGATCTTCTAAGATTTGTGTTTTAAGGTTTGACTTCTCGGCGGTCAGTTTTTTGATTTCAAGATCAATTTCAAGGTATCTTTGAAGTTTTGAATCTGGAAGAAAATCGCAATCAGACCTTTGCTTACGTGGTTTAACATCCGGTGGAGTACGTTGTAAAACATTGTATGTCCAAAACTTAGTACATACTTCTATACATTCTTGCAGAAGATCAAAATGATCTTCGACCTTGATATGATAGTCGTGGTATTTTGCATCTTTTGTTGACCATACCGCAAGCCAGCCCTCAACAAACCCCGTAACCCAGCACTGCCAAAGAACTTGTATGATGTAGTAAATTGGCGGCGTTAAGTATAAGGAAGTCGTGATTGTTTTGGCTTCCACAGGTCCAACAGCAAGAAAACCACTGTAAGCCACTCCGTCAAGTGTTGCTGATGCCCAAGCGAGACTTGGTTCGCAGTGATTTACGGCAAGCTGATAATTTCTTACATCCATCCCATGTTTTGCGGAAAACTCTGCTATTACAAACAGTTCATGGCGATTACCACGGGTCATCGAATCTGTTTGAAAAATGACTCCACCTGTGGAAACACCAGTTTTGTAATTGTAAACGTCAAGGATGTTTCCAAAAGGAGATAGCCCCATAACTTTAGCAACTTCAGAAGCTCCAAGGCTTTTCATCCTTCGTGCGTGAAATTGTTCGTTTTCAGGCATGGTGCATTCCTGTTAAATTCATGGGGAAGGGGTCGAACCTTCTGTACAGAATAGAGATCGGTATCCTGTATGCGTGCCTTTCGCCCCACGAAACAGCGGGATTGTACTCGCAAAACGCAGAGTGCAGGATTAGGCGTCCATAAGTGTGGCCGTTTTATTTCCTTCTTTCCACACTGCTAACAAACAGAATACGTAGAAAGTGACCACAAGTCAATGGTGAATTTGTGCTAAGATGGAAAAGTGAGCGCACAACTTTTGGATCAAAAAGGGCGAACGTGATAAAAAAAACCAAACCACACAAATCAACCAACGACAAAACCGCAACTGTTATAGATTGGAAAAAAGATGTAGACCTTGACGGGAAAGTATTTTCTGGAAGAAGCGATGGACTGGACGCAAATAATGTTCCGTCTATTGAGGTTCTTGCGTCAACGCAGGCTCCTGTAAAGATTGATCCAAGGTTAAATTATGGGAGAGTCAAAGAAAGAATCGAAAAGCAATGGCCCAATTTGATTTTAGCCGCAAATAACGGCTACGAGTTTGCTTCGATGGCCAAGGCTATTGGTATTTCGCTGCGGGCAATGCAGATCTATTTACAAAAAAATCCTGAGCGAAAACGCGAACTTATCCAGGGTCGATTGAAGATTAGGGATGTGGCTATCGGGGTAATCCTTAATGCCGCAAATAAAGGAAACTGGATACCAGCCGCATGGCTTCTTGAGCGACTTTACTGGCAAGAGTTCGCAAAACCTGAAGTAAGGTTGCAGTTACTTGACAGAGTGACAAATCTGACCGAAGTATCTCAGACATTTGGCGGAAAATCTCTCCAAGAAATCGGCAACGAATTAAGGGAAGTTCATGGCGAAAACCCAAATTACAAACGAAGAATTGAGCAGTCGCAGGTTTGCGCTTCAGAAAATGGAGCCAAACTGGATCATGGAAGGATCAAAAACGGTCAAGAAGAGGGTGAACCAAACTGAGTGGACTGTTCCTCAGATGCTGTTCTGGACTGACGAATCAAGGCAAAGGCTGTTTTGTGGTGGTGTTGGAGCAGGAAAAACCTACGCTGGATGTGTAGAGATTGTAAATCAGCCTCCAAACACACTTGGCATAGCCATAAGTCCTACTTACACAATGCTTAAAGATACGACACTAAGGACGTTTCTTGAACTTTATGAAGGTTCTGGACTTATTGTGTCGTTCAATAGGACTGATATGTCCATGATTCTGAAAGGAAATCGCACAGTTTTATGGAGATCAGCAGATAAACCTGAAAAGCTTCGCGGAATCAATGCGGGGTGGGCATGGATGGATGAAGCGGCCTTTTGCGAAGAGGAAGCGTACAATATTGTTTTGGGAAGATTGAGGCGTCAGCCTGGAAAGCTGTGGCTAACAACGACTCCAAACGGAAAGCAGAATTGGGTTTACAGAATTAGCCAAGGCCATGCCGTTTCTGTAACAAGGGCTTCAACCAGAACCAATCAGTTTAACCCAGAATTTTATGTAACCCAAATGCTTTCGTCGTATGATCCCAAAAGGGCACTCCAAGAAATTGATGCTGAATTTGTGGACACTGACGGAGCATTAATGAAACGAGCCTGGTTCCAAAAATGGGAAGGCCTTGTCCCCGAAAGGTTGCAGTTATGCCGATCATGGGATTCGGCGGCTACTGAATCCGGTGGAGATTATACAGTCGGTATGCTTATGGCAAACGTGGTCGGAACCGACAAGATTATCATTACGGATGTACTTAGAGGGCAGTATTCTGCGGACACTGTAGACGCAATGATCCGGACTTGCGCGGACACTGACGGCCAAAAAGTATCGGTAGTTCTTGAGCAAGAACCTGGCAGTGCCGGTAAAAGGCTCTTAACGCAACAGGTGAGGGCTTTGCACGGTCATAGGGTTCAATGGTACGCTTCTGGTCAAAAGAAGCTTGCAAGGGCTGTTCCGGTCGCAAGAGCAGCCGCACAAGGCAGAGTGTACTACCTTGAGGGCGAATGGAATGAAGCGTTTTTTACAGAGATTGAGTCCTTCACTGGTACTGTTGTCGATGAACACGATGACCAAGTTGACGCAATGAGCCTTGGATTTACGCATCTTGAAGGAAACATGCGAAGGGTTATTGCTGTGTGATGAGTCTTAATCAGTGATATTGTGATATGAAAGTGCTATGCAAATAGCGTCAGACTCACCATCGGTAAGATCATCAAGTGAAGGGTATTTTTCTTTGCAATAAACGATTGAGCGTTTTTTGCCAAGTTTTTTGTCAATACCATCGAGAACTTTTTGCCAAGTTTTAGGCATGACGAATTCGTATGGTATTCCAAGTCCCGAAGACAACCCCTGCAAGATTCCAAAGCATTGCCCGAAAGTAAACATTGACAAAACTCCCTGCTTAGGCATTGCGTGAACCCTTTCGATGACGATTGACGTTCCATGTGGAAGTGTTCGCCAATCTTCAAATATTTTTTTTATAGATTGGCAGTCAATCACTTTTTTTGTACCGAATTTTACAACTGGCATTTCGTATGTCGCTAGGACATCGCGGTTTTTAACAATTGCAATTCCGCCAGATAAGCTGGGGTCAACTCCGATGATTATCATGCATCCATCTTCTTTCTACGCTTGACTTCCTGATTCAGATACCAGATCGCCTTTTCGATATCCTCAATCGCGTTGCCCTTCAAATCTGCTCGCCAAATGTATTTGATTGCATTCCCAGTGTTAAACATCATGTGTTGGGTGATTTCAATACACTCAACGCCTGACGGGTGGCTTGTGTAATGCTTCGGATGGTTGACCGGGTCAGGTGGAGTCGGCCCTGTTGTCCATTGAAATTCCAGAGCATTAAACCTTGCCGAAAGTTCGTCTAATTCCTCTGTGCTCATTCGACCGGCCTCCAGTGTGTGGGTGTTTTGCCTATCCCGTTCATAACAGGATTTATCGACTTCGGGAACATCCTTTGACTGATATGGCTCCAATAGGCCGTATTAGAATGGAACCACATCCAGTCATCGGGGAACCGTCCATCACGTAAACCGAACATCTCGCCGCCGCCGCTGTCGGCATTCATGCGGACAATCACCGTCTGCCCCACCTCCGGCAATGTTGCCGGATCGTCTGTAATCTCGGTCCATGTGCTCATTCAACCGGCCTCCAATGTGTAGGTGGGACAGGTCCAACTGGTCTTATATGGTCGCAACACAGGGACTTGTCGTACTTAGACCATGCCGCCAATGTCGAATAATACCATGGCCAGTCGCTGCCCGTGCGGCGGTAGTCTGGCCGAAGACCGAAGCACTCGCCGCCCGCATTGCGTATTACAACAAGTCGGCTCAACTCCGGTAACGTGGCCGGGTCGTCTGTGATCTTGATCCATTCCGGCTCCGGCTTCACCTGCATCATGTTGAACACGGTCAACGCCGCGGCCTTAGCCTCGCCATGTGGTAGGCTGGCGATAAAATCAAGCGTTATCATCTTGTAGATCTCCTATAAAACTGTCGATTCTGCTGTCCAGAACACGTAAATCGTCGATGGTCGCCACTATCGGCATTCATGCTCCTAGGTATGTCGCGACCCGATGCCAACTTCGGCGCCAATGCCTAGCAACTTCGACTTTATCTGCGGAGCTTGAGGATAAACTCGTAACCTTGAGTTCAGATCCTACCGGATCCGGCCTTGCTTGCATCATGTTGTAAACAGTCAGGGCTGCGGCCTTAGCCTCGCCATGCTCCAGCGATGCGATAAAATCAAGCGTTTTCATCAGTGTTCTCCTTTGCTTTGTCGATCTCTTTCAAACAGGCTTCCTTGGCTTCTTCAAGGCTTTTGGATTCCGGCATAATTAGCTTGCTAAATTGGCTCCATCGAACTTCTGATCTATAGGTCAGATTGTCGGTAAGTAGCCAGATTTGGGCGATGACTTCTCCTCGCCTTATTCGCCACTGGTTGCCGTCTACCGTGATCCATCGTTCAAGCGGTGTCATTGGATCGGCCTCCATTGTGTGACAATGCAATCCTGCGGTTCCAATTCTTCCTCGTAACAAACAATGGCTTGTTTGTCCGTATCCCAAAACGGGTTGACAACTTTTGACCAGCACCAATCGCTATTCTTTTCCGTCGCCGCTTTACGCGATGCCAGAAATTCGCATCCTTCAATTGTCCGAACCACGATCAGCAGGCAAGGCGGCGGCAACCTGTCGGGCGAGCCCTCGATGGTGATCCATATCGGTGTCCACACCGGCAGCATCAAATTGAAAATGGCCTTCGCTGCGGCCTTGGCTTCGCCGTGCGGCAGGCTGGCGATAAAATCAAGCGGTGTCATCAATGTGCTCCTTTGCTGCTTCAATCGCTTTCAAACAGGCTTCTTTAGCTTCTTCAAGGCACATGAAATCCGGCAAAATCAGCTTGCTAAATTCGGACCAGCGAACTTCTGACCTATATGTTGGATTATCGCTGCGCAGCCAGTATGTTAGATTATCGCTGCGCAGCCAGATCACGGCAATAATCTCGCCGCACCTCAGCCGCCACTGGTTGCCGTCTACCGTGATCCATCGTTCAAGCGGTGTCATTGTTTTCCTCGTTAGCCTGAATCTTCTGGATCATGGCAAGCAAGAGTGTTGTGGGAATGGTGATGCGTTCCCGTTTGTTTTCCAATTGCATAGTTGCGCAACGCTTCCATCCATCAATAACTTCTGGTGTCAGCAGTTCTTTCTCAGTCGGTGTCATTGTCGTCTCTCTCTAAGCATGTTGTAAACGGCCAGCATTAAAGCTGCGGACATGCCGGCTATCGAAGATACGATAATATCAAACGGCGTCATTGCACTTGGCCCTTCTTAAACTCGTGATACTTGGCGATTGCAAACGCTGAACGCTTATCGCTTGCTCCCCGTAGCAGGTATAGCGGATCGCCCTTCTTGCCGGACGGCCCGTAGATTGATTCCAAGCCAGCCCTGAGCGTTGCATCGTTAAGCTTGCCGCCAGCCGTAATCCACTGACCATATTCGCGGCGTGTGTACACGGCAAGCGTCAGGGCCTCATAGATGGCAACCCTCTTCAGTTCCCCGATAAAATACATCGTCTGGATCGACGATTCACCTACCGGACGGCCTTGGCAAGCAAACCCCTCGACTGCAAATTCGTGAGATTTTGCCCAAGGCGATTGCATGATTTTAACGAGTTCGGCGTTTTCAATCTTATCCGCCATTTGGATGTTAAAGATTTTGCTATGATCGCATGCAATTATCATGCATATTCCGCTATGCGTGCTTCCGGGGTCGATTCCGGTAATTACCATGATTCTAACTCCTTGATATAAACAACAGGTCGCTTGGTAAGTTCGGCCTCAAGATCGGCAACCTTGGCCTCAAGGTTGATAATTTGCAATCCTGCATATTCAAGCGGTGTCATTTTCGTCTTTAATTCTTGTTTCTCGCGTCCTGTCCGTTCGTATTTGTCAAAATTTTTAATGAGATGGCAGGCGATCTCGTCAAATCTCAAACTCAAAAGTTCGCCTGGTTTTAAATTGAAATTTACATACCATTGCGACTGGTAATCGAATATGAAACGGACGTACACGTCCCATTCAGACCAGCTAATCTTGTAACCAGCCAGCGGCGTTAGTGTGCGAAGATAGTTGATAAAGTTATCTGCTGCTTTGCGTTCAAACGGTGTCATCAATATTCTCCTTTGCTCTTTCGATCTCTTTCAAACAGGCTTCTTTGGCTTCTTCAAGGCATTTGGATTCCGCCATAATTAGCTTGCTAAATTGGCTCCAGCGAACTTCTGACCATCGTTCAAGCGGTGTCTCCTCGCAATCACAGCAATTTGTGCATAAGTTGCAGACCTTGCAAAGTTTATAATCTCGGTGTTTGTGGCATTCCGGGCAGTTCATACCGTCCTCAATTCTCGTTTCTTGTGTGCTGTCCGTTCGTATTTGTCAAAATTTTTAATGAGATAACAAGCGATATCGTCGAAGTTAAGACTCAAGAGGATGCTTGGCTGTAAATCGAAAGTTACACACCATTGCGACTGGTAATCAAATCTGGTACGGGCGTTCAAGTCGAACTCGAACCACGTAATCTTGTAAGCATCAAGCCTCGGCAGTGCCCGAAGATATTTGATAAAGTTATCTGCTGCTTCGCGTTCAAGCGGTGTCATTTTCGTCCTCAGTTCTCGTTTCTTGTGTGCTGTCCAAGCCGTCCTTTGGTTGGATGAAACTTGCCATTGAGCAAGCGTGGCAGTAGCAGCCCGGTACAACCTTGTTTTTACGCCCTATCATATTTGCCAGATGCTCAATCGAGCTTTGACCGTGAAGGGCCTGAAATCGTTTCTCGATTGTTTCTGCTTTTCTGCGTATTAAGTTTTCTTTCATTTTGGCCCCTTGTTTTTGCCGCGAGAAAAGTGGTTTTCAAACGACGATTCCCGAATCAAATTGACGTTCTCTATTTCGCGACCAACGTATTGAGTTAGCATCTTTTCGTACCAAAATTGCACGATTGGCGGCCCGTTGTCAGGTTCCAAGTAGGACTCAATAACGGAATAGCCTGGGAAACCTTTGACCTTTACGATGTCGCCACGCTCAAATCGTGACATTATTTATGTTCCCGTATTCGTTTGAGTACCCTTGCCAAGGAACCGCAAGCTGCGACTCTTCAGCGTAAATTTCGTATCCGTTTTTGGTTGTGCAAACATGCACAAGTCTTTCAGCACGTGGCATTTGCATTACTTGTTTGGTGATCTCTGCATCGCTTAGGCTGGCCAAATCTGGATTATTGGCCCGTTCAATCATTATATGGCTTGCAAGGTAAGCCAGATCACGCTTACGTTTTGCAACCAAATATGGAGTCTGCATCCAAGGCGTCATCAGGAAGGAGTACATGGCTTTTTCATGGCCTAAGTCCTTCATTGGTATCAAGTTTGGCATCGTTTAGGATCCTTAAAAGTGTCCAAACCGGCAACGTCAGTTAGATGAGTTCTGGCCGGACCTGGCGGCAAATCGGCTGTCGCCGCCAATTGGTTGCCAGCGTGCCCTTTTTCCACCAGTTTGATAATACAACCGATTGGCTTGAATTTTCAAAAGGCAAGCCTTGAGTTTTGCTTTGTATTTGAAGTAATCAGCAAGATTACTTCGGCGCCATTCTATTGAGGATTCGCCGTTAAATAAAGCGAAGTCAATCGACATGGTTGCAAGCCTGTGCAAGCATCTTGCCCGTTCAAAATCGAATTCTTGAAAACCAGTCCATCTTTTGGGCTGGAGATTTGCCAAATTTTTTCGGATTGCTTTTTTTGGATTTGTGCTAGCTGTGGCGAATTGGATCATTGTGATTTTCCTGCAGATAAAGCTTTCAACTCATCCATGCTGATACCTTGAGAATTCAAGTAGTGCAGCCCAGAATACTTTGCTGCAACCATCCCTGAATATGCGTCCAAAGAGTCCAGGTTGCACCTAGAGAACTGCGGGTCGTCCCGTAAAACTGCAACCATGAGTGCAATTTTTTGGGTCATATCTTTTATTAGACGATCTCTCTTATCAATCATTGACTTTCCCCTTTATTTTTGCCTCAACAACGTCCCCGTGTTCAGTCAGGGAAAATCGTTTGAGGTGCTTTTTCTTGGCTCCAAAAAAGTCAACTGTACGGGCAGTAAGGTCGATCTTGCACGTAAGAGTCTTTTTAGATAGGTTTGGGTAATACGTTTCGAGCCTTTTTTTTCCTTTGTCCTCGACCTTTTCAAGGAACGCTTCAAGTGGCGTCATTTCGAGAAACCGCCATTCTGCTTTCGACCACCAAAAGACCAGTCCGAACGAGTTTTTTTCGTGGAGTGGAATTTTTTGTAAAGTATGAAGCCAGTAAAGAGTTTACGATGGAATCTTGGGTAACGGGTCGGCCTTGGAATTCAAGGCTCCTGTCGTTCTTAAAAACGGACGCCTCGATAGAAAGCATCGACGCAATCTCAGGAAGAATGTGGAAAGTCAAAGATTTTCCATTTTTTGAGAGTCTTGGCCGAGACTCTTTAGGCAGTTTTACGAGCATCATTGGCTTGATTTCTTGAAATGGTTCTGGAGGAACGATTTCTGGATTGTCTAGCCACACCTCTTGATTGATTGGCAAGGTTTCCAAGTTATCAGCATCAACGGTTTCCATGTCACACCTTTCGCTAGAGTCAAATATGGGTCAAGAATGAACCCAAGTAGTGTCGAATGCGGACTTTGCGTTTACAAGAAGTCGGCTGGATGCACTCTTACTCATAAGGCTGAGTGCCTCGTGAAAGTTTTTGTGAATCCAGTTTTTTCCATCCCATGCAAACTCAAACTTGATATCCAACGGAACATAAACGACTTCAGGTCGATCTATGTTCACCACAAAATCCTTTTGTTTCAGCCTCATGAGCATTTTCCTTGTTGGTTGTTTTGTCTCGTCACATATTATTGATTCAAAAATTTTGAAAGTCAATAACGAGACTAGAAAAATCTTGTTTTTTGATGCTACTCATACTTGAAAATCGTCGGTTTCAAGTATGTGATTCCAAGTTCCAAGAAGTACCGATTTCAGCACTTCGCGGGTCTGGAGGCCATCCATGTGTTCTGTAATACGCTCCCAGTATCCTTCTCCTGCGGTCTTTGTCGTCTTGAGATAGTGAAGAATCAGGTTTTTGTCGCCGCTATGAAAAGCAGCCAAAGATGCTTGTTTATTGGTCAAAGAGTAAACCAGCTGTTCCTTTGGCGTGTCGGTTATGCCTGGGTCGAACTGAATTTCGACGCATATTTTTTTGTTGGATATTTCCACGTCATCGGGACCAAAATATGCAAAGTCCCTTATTGAGCCAAGGAAGTATTCAACAATTTGGGAATGCGTTCCGTTTATAGACGTTACGCAAGAATATCCGTCGTGGTATTTTACTGTTATTACGTTCATCGTTCTGGATCCCTGTAGTCAAACCTGTAAAAATTCAAGACTCGAACAGGCCGCAATGTTTCATGCTGACATAAAACACGGTACATGAACAATCACCGCTTACAACTGTCCCAAGCTTTGCCAGTTCTTCCCGACATGCCTGGCGGTAGGCCAAGAACGACAAAGCGTCCGCCCAATCAATGATGGATACGGCCATCTGAAGAAGTCGATTCGGCCTAATATCTAGCCCTCGTGGGCTTTTAGGGCAATCCGTGCATGATCGGGCAGCGGCAGCAAGCCTCGCAAGACCCCTGGACGAGTGGGCGGTTGGCAGCATTCTATGGTCAAGCCCTTCGGCATTGTCTTTTATGGCTTGAACCCATAGAGGGAGCTTGTTGCGGTCAAGAGCGTGGTTGCCCATATATAGAAGCCCAACAACGGCATCGCCATCAATAGCGGCCCAAGCACGTCCACAGCCCCTGTAAAGGTCTGGCGAGACGCTGTAGGACGTTTCAATCTTGGCTGCAGCCGTGGTCATAGTCTTGGCTGTGGTCGTGGTCGTGGTCGTGGTCGTATCTGACATGGTTCTTGTTCCTTGTTTGACCGTCATGCGGTTTCTTGGTTCGTATCGGGTGGTTCGGTAAAGTAGATGTTCATAAAATCTACCCCTGCGTTTGTAAGTGTGACATATTGATCGTTATTTGGTGAAACCACCAATGTAGCAACCACCGATGCCCATGTAAGCCATATTAACAGGCCGGACTTTGGCCCGCCTGTTATCAAGGAGGCCATTTGTTTTGGTGTATTGCTAACCACCTTGCGGCCATATATGGCCGTTTTGTTGCTTACCATCAATCCGTGATTGGAAGCAAAATAGTTGGTTCCTGGCGGCAGCATTCGGCGGAGTGCAGCAACCGATATTCGGGTTTTTATAGGTCCTCGCATGATCTAAGATCCTTTTCTTTGTCTTTGTAAGCCCTTCTTGCGTCTTTTATGCTGAAATAGCAATCATCGGTGCGATTGCCCTCTTGCCATGCCGCGACGACATAGACGCCATTCCTGTAGAACATTCTTACGCCAGTGTTGGACACTTGAGTGTGGCCGCTTTTGAGGGCGGCGTCCGTCAGTTCGCCCGACCTTGTGAATGATTTATTGGTCCGTGCCATGATGGCTCACCTTTTTCTATCCGCAACCAAGCGGATTTTGTTGCCAAACGTAGGCTTTTCTTGAGGGTCGAATTGTGATATACGAAACCGGTCGTAACCGTTTTCTATGGCCCATTTTGTGGCCTTGTCAATGGCGTTGGCGTCTGTTGTGATGATTTCTTCCTGCCAGTCTTCGTTGTCGATCTTGACGGCATAGAGTATCGTCTCGATTTTGGAATTCATAATATTTCACCTTTAGTTGAACGGACGAAGTTCTGATAACGCTTTAGAAAGTGCGTTTTCAGCATCTCGGTACCGCTTTCTTTTTTCCAAAACCTCTGCAACCGTGTAATTGGTCCTGTGGCCATCACCAAACGGAGGGGAGATCGAATCTAGGAATAAGATAAACTCACGGCTCCCATGCGTTCCGATACATACGTCAACCTCGTGGCAGATGCTAATATTAGGGACTGAATAAGAGACTCTCCACGCAAGAAAGCTCAAATTAGTGACACGACGGCACACTGTAATGTTACCAGTGTTTGGAAGGTCAGGAATTTTGATGCCGGCAACGAAAGTGCCGTCAGCCTTTAAGATCTTTTTTCCGACATATGGCGCGAAGAATTTAGTCAATTCCTCATAAACCTTATTTGCGCAATCATTTGCAAGATTTACGGCAGAAACTTGGGCAGTCACTGCGGCCAAATCTGATTCTTTACCACGGATAAGTGCGGTGGATTCCAGCGTGTCGGCTCCTTTGAGTGCTGATATCAGCGCGTCATAAAAATCGGCGGCGTCTTCGAGTTCTTCTTCCGTCGTGTGTTGTAGTTCTCTACTGTTGCGATCAATCATTGAACTATCTCCCTGTTAGCGGTGAAAACCGGACGCAACAACACGTTGCGCCCGCTGCTGTTTATCTGTTGGCCCAAACCAGCTGGACGCCTGCGTGGGTAAGAGTGTCAAGGTCATCCAAGAGCTGATACCCGTCAATGTCATCGACATACAAAGCCTTTTCACCCCTCAAAATAATCACCTTTGCGTCAGCCATGTTGACCCACTCCATCGTCCCGTCGTCTTGTTCTCCGAAGCTTTCGACTCGGTAGACCGCCTCCGGGTGGGCGGCGGCTACAGCCTCGAAAACGTCAGCCCATGTCAAAATATCCGGCACAATTTGATCTTTCATTTCTGGCTCCCGTTAGTTGTTTCAAAGGCCAGCCAAGCGGCTCTAAAGACCGTCATGAATCGATCGCAGATTGCGGGGTTCGTTTCGTACTGCCACCCCGACCAATTTGCAATAAAATCTTGCTTCGGCTTAGGAAGTGACAAAAACTTGTCAACTGTAAGCGACTCAAAGAATCTGATGCGGCGGTCTTCAATGTCATGGCTGTTGAGGACCGTGTTGAACAAAACCGGGCTGGATACCGTGATTGTTACCTGACCGGACCCGTTGCAAGCGTAGCACATGCCGTTGTTAATGTGGCGAAAGGCTTGAATCACGCCGGTTCCGTCACATTTTCCACATGAATCAAAGATCTTTGTTGTTGCGTTCATCGTTCTGGCTCCCGTTAGTTGTTGCGAAACACCCAAAAATCCCCGTTGTGATCGGAAGTGGAATAATCATGCCTTAAATTGGCCTCCCATGTGGCCTCGTAATCAACCTGTAGCCACGCCGGGAGCTTGATTCCATCGTTTTCCAAAAATTCATCGACCAACTCTTGCCAACAAGCTCGCTCGCTGTCATATTTGCCCTGTAAATCATCTCGGGCAGTTCTGAGGTCACAAACAACATCTGAGAGGTTTTCACTGGTGGCATCCATCCAGGCCGTCAAAAGGTCTCGATCCTCTTCTTTTAGCTCGATCCAGTCGAAATCAAACGGACTTACTCGGTTTTCATTGCCGGTTTCGTTTCCGTTGGTGTTTTCCGCTGTTTCGGTTCCGGCTGTGTCTTCCATCGTATCAGTCCTTGTTTGTCAGGTCGTTTCTATTCCCTTCGTCCCACACCAATAGATTAGCACAGAATAAACAGGAGTCAACAACAAAAGAATATATATTTTTATAAATTGTATAGAAAGTTATAAACGGTATGGAATTAAAACTTGTAGACAAATTTTGGAATCCGTGTTAAAGTGGTAAGTAGTCAGAACGGACCCAGGTTGACCCCTATCACCTGCCTTACCGATTCTGGCTTGACGTAACTACAATCGGGTACAGGCTTTCGGTCGATATCCGGTACGTTGCGTAACAGAAGGTACGATAAGAGCCCGATTCGGGCACACCTAGACGCGAAATGGATCGCATACTGTTACGCAGCGGTGAGATAGGGGAAATGGCTTTTGAGAGTTGGATCACTGAACACAAACGAGATTCGCCAAGGCGTATCAGAATTTTGTGAAGCCTACAAAACATAGCCCCCCATTTGGGCCACTTGGTCAGACCACCAGTAGGCGAGAGGTGAGGTATAGTGCTTGAGGGAAAAAGGTTTAACAAACCTGAGCGAGTTAGTCGCATCAAGCAGGGTCACAGTGGTGGTCGTCCCGTATCCGCAAGTGGTTGACGCCAAAATTGAATCGCGGCTCTGTTCGAACCTAACAACCGCGCCCGTGCATGGCCCCCAAAGGGCAAAATCAGTCAACGACAGCAGATGCTAGACCTTCCCCATCTCGCAGCGTAACGCCAGTGGAACAAACGGTTTGATCCACAGGCACACATGCACGGGATAAAGGTTGTTGCTTGACTTTTCGTAAAACAGTTGTAAAACCTACAGTGGACGTTAGTACATTACTTTAGTGGCAATTTTGGTGTCCATTTTAGGACCCGCCAGATGGCCCACCGGATGGCCCACCGGATGGCCCACCAGATGACCCACCAGATGGCCCACCGGATGACCCGCCGGATAACCCACCGGCGGCCCATCACCAGATGACTCACCGGCGGCCACCACCGGCGGCCCGCCAGATGACCCACTAGATGGCCCACCGGCGGCCACCACCAGATGACTCACCGGCGGCCACCACCGGCGGCCACCACCAGATGACTCACC
>Ga0214919_10001835_pt1 | contig 34148 bp, 20 predicted proteins | sample LL1503_MetaG_FD_177994 | JGI IMG/M metagenome (GOLD analysis project Ga0214919, IMG submission 177994) | Freshwater microbial communities from Lake Lanier, Atlanta, Georgia, United States - LL-1503 | ecosystem: Environmental > Aquatic > Freshwater > Lake | place: USA: Georgia | collected...
ATAATAAAGTATGTAGCAATACTTATTATAATAAGCACTATAACTGTTGCTAAAATAAGTTTATTGTTTTTTGTAAGTTTTAACATAATATTATTTATATATCTAATTTTATTATATATATATATATAATAATTTAAGATATTTATAATTATATAATGTTTTAATTTATTTTATTTTTAATATTATTTTTGTATTTTATAATTATATTGCCCCCGTGTCATATATTGAACCACTAAATTTTTCATTTATACCTTTATTATAATATAAATATGGTGAATAAATATTTGATGTTCCGCTAAAATCAGTTTGCACTATATTTGTTGATGGGGTTTTGTATGATGAATTCATTGATGAACCCGATGATGTTAAAGTATTTAAATTATAACCATTATTTAATACATTTACTAGTTGTTTAGTTGTTATTTGTGGTACGTTGCTAGTCGGCATTGTAGATTGTGTTGTTGGCATTGTAGATTGCGTTGTCGGCATTGTAGATTGTGTTGTTGGCATTGTAGATTGCGTTGTCGGCATTGTAGATTGCGTTGTCGGCATTGTAGATTGCGTTGTTGGCATTATAGATTGTGTTGTATGCATTGTAGATTGCGTTGTAGGCATTGTAGATTCTGTTGTTGGCATTGTAGATTCTGTTGTCGGCATTGTAGATTGTGTTGTTGGCATTGTAGATTGTGTTGATGGTTGTTGTGGTTGAACTAATGGTTTTATATAAAAATATGATACATTTTCTTTAGGTGTATCAAAAAAAGTATCAGGTATTACATAATCATATTCAGTAATACCCGGAAATATATCAAATGTATCGCTTATATTTAAAGGTGTTGTTTTTCCTGTATCAGCATCTGCAAATACTTTTACTTTTAAGAAATTTGAGCATATGGCACTGTGATCAGAACGCGGTAATATTTCAAAACCAGCAATATTTACATCACTACCAAAATCATATTCCCAATATATATTGGGAAAGTCTAACGAAACCATAGTAATATTACCATTGAAATAATTTAAGTAATTATATAATGTTAAAGTACCATCAGTTTGTGGCATAGTTCTAGTAGCATCTGCTAGTGTACGTTTTATATTATACTGTACAATTTTTAAGCAATTATTTACTGTATCGGCACGGACATTTGGATTTGGATTTGTATCTGAATATTCATTGGATAGGGTATTATCATAACTTAATTGTCCACCTGTTGGATTAGTATTAATTAAATTTTCATTATTATCAAGTACTCGTCCACCCATTGGATTAATATTAATTAATGTTCCATTATTATTATAAATAAGAACACCACCAATATCTAAGGATTTGGCAATGTCTTTATTACTAGTAAAAGTATTAGCATTAACAACCTCAGATAATTTAAGATCTGCAATCACCGCTGCCGTATCTTTTTCTATTCTAAAATATCGCCCTCTAACATAATTGTTTGTTGGTAATGTAATCGCAAAACCCTCCCTAGTTTTTTTAATAATAAAGTATGTAGCAATACTTATTATAATAAGTGCTATAACTGTTGCTAAAATAAGTTTTGTATTTTTTGTAAAATTTAACATTTATAATTATTTATTATATATTAAGATATAAATTATTATAATTCTATTATTTGTATATTTTATAATTATATTGCCCGGTGTCATGTATTGAACCACTAAATTTTTCATTTATACCTTTATTATAATATAAATATGGTGAATAAATATTTGATGTTCCGCTAAAATCAGTTTGAACTATATTTGTTGATGGGGTTTTGTATGATGAATTCATTGATGCACCCGATGATGTTAAAGTATTTAAATTATAACCATTATTTAATACATTTACTAGTTGTTTAGTTGTTATTTGTGGTACGTTGCTAGTCGGCATTGTAGATTGCGTTGTTGGCATTGTAGATTGCGTTGTTGGCATTGTAGATTGCGTTGTTGGCATTGTAGATTGCGTTGTTGGCATTGTAGATTGTGTTGTTGGCATTGTAGATTGTGTTGTAGGCATTGTAGATTGTGTTGTAGGCATTGTAGATTCTGTTGTAGGCATTGTAGATTCTGTTGTAGGCATTGTAGATTGTGTTGTAGGCATTGTAGATTCTGTTGTAGGCATTGTAGATTGTGTTGTTGGCATTGTAGATTCTGTTGTAGGCATTGTAGATTCTGTTGTAGGCATTGTAGATTGTGTTGTCGGTTCCATTGTGCTTGTTGTTGGTTCCATTGTGCTTGTTGTTGGTTCCATTGTGCTTGTTGTTGGTTCCATTGTGCTTGTTGTTGGTGGTTGTGGTTGAACTAATGGTTTTATATAAAAATATGATACATTTTCTTTAGGTGTATCGACAAATGTGCTAGGTATTGATGTATCATACCTAGTAATATATGGAAACATATTAAATGTATCGCTTATATTTAAAGGTGTTGTGTTTCCTGTATCAGCATCTGCAAATACTTTTACTTTTAAGAAATTTGAGCATATAGCACCATTTTCAGAACGCGGTAATATTTCAAAACCAGCAATATTTACATCACTGCCAAAATCATATTCCCAATATGTATTCAGAGTATTTGATGAATATGTAATATTTGCATACATAGAATTTAAGTAATTATATAATGTTAAAGTACCATCAGTTTGTGGCATAGTTATTGTAGCATCTGCTAGTGTACGTTCTATATTATACTGTACAATTTTTAAGCAATTATTTACTGTATCCGCACGGTCATTTGGAGATGTATCTATATTTATATTATTATCAAGTAAGTGTCCGCCTGTTGGATTAGTATTAATTAATTTTCCATTATTATCATAAATAAGAACACCACCAATATTTAAGAATTTAGCCTTTGTTTTATTATAATTAGGACTAGTATCCGTTAATAATTTACTATCATTAGCTGCTGTCGTATCTTTTTCTATTCTAAAATATCTCCCTTTAACATAATTATTTGTTGGATATGTTTGTGGTGGTTGTAGTGGAATTGGTTATAGTGTCATATTTATTAAATTATTACAATCTAAAGTATTCCACATATTAATTAGATCATAATTATATTTCATTATACCAAAATCCACATTTGGTATTACGCCATATCTTATTTGTGCAGTTTTACACCAATCTATATCATCTTGTAATACAAAACCGTCGCTAGTTTTTTTAATAATAAAGTATATAGAAATACTTATTATAATAAGCACTATAACTGTTGCTAAAAGCAATTTATTGTTTTTTATAAATTTTAACATAATATTATTTATATATATATTATTTATACATATATATATATATATATATATATACATATATATATATTATCGTAATTTATTATTATTATCACTATTATAAATATTTATAAGTTCTAAAACATATTCTTGTTCTGTATCATCAATTGGAATTATATGTGTATCATCATCATTAGTAAAAGCATTTATATATGTTGTAAATAATTTTTTAGATAATCCATAATATAATAATGTATATATGCTCTCAACGGTGTCGCTATCTATAGTATAATTAAATATGTGTGATATATCATTATCTGTAATTTTATGTATTAGTGTTGTATCTGTTATTAAAATGCTTTCAATTATAGAAGCATAACAATGTTTTACAGCACATCTTAATGTTTTAATCCGCGGTTCATATCCTAGATCAATTATATAATTATAAGTTTCAATATTTTGTAATTCCAAGCATCGTGAAATAATCGTATCATCTATTACTAGATTTATATCATTTATTAAAAATTCTAATATAATAGTTAAATTATGCGATAATACATAATCTAAGTATGTATATAATAATTTATCATTATATCCTATACGAGGCGCATCAAATAATTTACTATCATAATTTAATTGATATTTAGTAAATAATTCTATTAATAATAATGTATTTTCACTATCAAGAATATCTAAAAATGTATCATATATAACTTGTGTAATCTGGCAGTTAATATTATCCATATTTGCAAAAATATTTTTATTATTATTATTATTATTATTATTATTTAATTATACTTAATTATACTTAATTATATTTAATTATATTTAATTATATTTAATTATATTTAATTATATTTAATTATTTAATTAAACTAATACCAAAACAACACTATTAACAAACCTAGATAAAGCAAATATAAATTAATTTAAAAAAATATATAAACTATTAATATATAAGGGATATACTTATTTATCAATCTTATATTTTACGTAATATTAACTATATTAATAAGTATTTTTAATAAGCATAATAGTAAATTATATTAATTATGGATACTAATTTAAAAATTAATTGTACTGCTTTACAAAATACTTATAATTTTTATTATCACGCGCCTGAAAATAATGATTATTCTGTTGAATCTTATAATGATATATTATCATTTAATACATTAGAAGAGTTTTGGGTTTTAGATAAATTTATTCGTAAAGATATGATTGAAAATGGAATGTTCTTTATTATGCGCGACCAGGTATTACCTTTATGGGAAGATGTTAAAAATGTAAATGGAGGGTGTATAAGTTGGAAGGTAGACCGTAAAAATGCATATAAATTTTGGATTGATTGTATAGGGCATTTATTAACGCAAAACCTAGGTTCTTATACATCAAAAATTAATGGTATTAGTATTAGTCCAAAGAAAAACTCAAGCATTATAAAATTATGGTTTGGTAATGAAATTAATACTGAAAACCTTGCATTACCATTATCATTTATGTTAGTAAATGAAAAAATTATTTATAAATCACATACACAAAATATTGATAAAGATAAGTCTAAACGTGATGGTACCTATAAGCATACGCCATATGATAAAAGTTTATCATACGATAATAATACCGATAATAATCATAAATATAAAAATACATATTAAACATACGTTATTATTTTTAATTTACCGTTTTAATTTTACCTTTTTAATTTACCGTTTTAATTTATATTGTTAAATGTGCTTGCGTATTTGTGTAATGTAATATCTACATATGAATAATTAATGAATTTGTAATAAAATAAAATATCATTATTATATAATATATAATATATAATATATAATATTTAATATATAATATTTAATATATAATATTTAATATATAATATTTAATATTTAATATATAATATTTAATATTTAATAAAATGAATATTAAAAAAAAAAAATCTAAAAGCATTCGCTTACTAGCATCTAAAAATAAACATACTAAAAAACAAACACAAATACATAAACATAGGCATAAACATTATGTTTCACACAATAAAGTAAATAAACCACATATTGCACATAAACAACCAATTAAAGAATTATATAAGGTATTATCTAAACAAACTAATAATACACGAACTAGCATAATGCGAAATACTGAAACACAAGCTAATAATATACAACCAGAATTAACACACCTAGGTAACCTAGATAACCTAGATAACCCAAAACCAACAATGTGTGCGCCATTTATAACGCCATTAACGTTATCTAAAACAAAATACTTAACACAATCTAATGTTAATGTTATTAAATCTGCAACTAGTGAAAGTTGTTTTACAATTGAAGCATTACGAAAGATTGCAGATAAATGGAATACAACACATCCTGATATGAGTATTGAATATAATGATATGACAACGGGCAAATATTTATGGAGTGCTATTAATAATGTAATGAAAGCACAATGTAATAATGAGGTGTGTTGGATTAAGCAAGATTTTATAAAAAATAGTTCGCTATATAATCAATTATTAAAGAATTTTAAACCGATTATGCCTGACGTATGGAAAGAAAAACCGACAGAATGGTTAGATACATACAATATACAAAATGTTATGACGCAATATGAAAAAAAATTCCCTAATTATGAATTTATTGGTCCTGTGCCTATGGATTTTGATAAGAAAGTAGAGTTTGGTCAGTGCGTGGTTGATGAATTATGTAAAATTAATTTACGGAAATTATTGGATAATGGTAAAAACAATATTGGTATAGTATTTAATTTAGATGATCACGATCAAGGAGGTTCTCATTGGGTTGCTTTACATTGTAGTATTAATGATGGTGCAATATATTACTGGGATTCATATGCTATGAAACCTGATAAAGAAGTTGTAATATTAATGAAACGTTTAAAAACACAAGGTGCACAAATAGGTCATAATCTTAAAATAAGAATTAATAATCAAAGACATCAATATAAAACTAGTGAATGCGGAATGTATTGTATATATTTTTTAACAAGTTTATTAGAAGGTAAAACTTTTAATAATATTATTAAAAATATTGTTGATGATGATACTATGAATTCAAAACGCCTACAATTTTTTAATAATATATAAAACTAGCATTCTAGCATTCTATTTATTTTTTTGTATTTTTTTGTATTTTTGTATTTTTTTGTATTTTTTTGTATTATGTATTATTTTTTTGTATTATTTATTTATAAGTAAATTAAAATAAAAAAAACATATAAATTATATAAATAATATAAATAATATAAATATTGTGGAGTAAAGGAATGCTATTGAGTATACTAAATTTAGGTTAGTATATCAGATAGCATATTAAGAAAGAATATGAAACGCACCAATAACCGATAGCTATATGTAGATAGCTATCAATTGTTTTGTTAAAACTTAGGTAATGGTGGTGGTGGTAGAATAGCATTATAACACCTGCGTTTTTTGACATTAGGATAAGGTGAAGGATCAGACTTGCGTTTAGGCGTTTGTATCGGATTAATTAAATCCGTGCTAAATACTTTCACATACTGTGATATACCTGAAAAATCAGAATTACCAGAAATAATATTATGTATGCAGTCAATATATGCATTAATTCTGTTATCAAAATCAACTTGATTTACTATAGTCGGTTTTTGTCTAGAACTTGTGCCAAAGATAGGATTACCTAAAGCATCAATACCTTGCTTATAGGTATCGGGATTAAAACGCACCCACCATATATAATCATTTACCACATTAATTACACTATTACTAGTATTATTATCAGCGATAATTTTGGTAATATCTGCTGTAATAAAAGCATACCGTTTTTTTTCTTTTAAAACATCATAAGTAGAATGATCGTGCTCATCAATTTCTGATATAATATAATATTTTTTACCACTAATAGTATAACAAAATATCATATCAGGACGTTTTCTACTATATCCCTGACCTTTTATATTATGTGCGCATTTTGCAGTGCGGTTAAATGATATAAAGTCGGGTATTAGATTTTCCTTACATAAGCAGTTTAATATTGCTATTATACTTATATGCTCTATACGCGTAGTGCGTAATATAGCTGTATATGCAAGAATAAATTCTAAAAATGATTTTTTGTTTGCATCATCAGAAACTATCGGATTACGTTTCCATTCTCTGATTAGTGGTGGTGTTAAACACATTTCTAGTATTAATGATTCTTCAATAATAAATATAAAGAACAATAATAGAAAAATTACATAAATTATTAATAAAAAAAACTTTCAATTTTTGTGTATTTTGTGTTTTATACCATATTTATAATAATAATGAACGTAAAATTAAATTTATTTGAAAACTCTATTAAATAATACTAACTACTAACTACTAACTACTAACTACTAACTACTAACTACTAAATCTTAACATTTAGTAAAGTTCAAAGAGTTAATGATGAAATCACGTTTGGATACATAATTTCATACACTGTATCATTAAACGTATTTACTATTTGTGGGACTAATAGCAAAAGTGTTTTGATGTCATTCTCATACTCCTTCATTTTTTCAATACTGATAAGATTATCGGTTTTAGATTCGGTTGCTTTGAGTACTACATATATTGGATTAATAATGGTTATTTCATATTTTTTTACTTTGAAGAACAAATTATTACACGCTGCTTTAGAGTCGATCACCATTTTATTGATAATTGCAATTGTATAAACATCTGTCAAATTGCCAAGTAATTTGGTATTGCGTGTAAAAACCGCACAAATCTCATCATAATTTTGTTTTGCATCACGAATAAGTGCACATAACGTTTCAAATGACCGTTTTAATTTACTTAAACTTAACGTAGAAAGTGGAACAGTAACATGTTTAACTGGATCACTTGGTTTGTTGACACTGTTGCCTTTACCTGTAACAAAGTTTCCATTACTGTCTGTAATTGTCAATGGAGATGGTATGCGTTTTTTTGGTGTTGATGTTGGTGGGAGCAGTGAGTTCATTTTATTAGCAGAAGTAGCAGAAGTATAAACAGTACTCATTATTGTCTTTCAAATATAGAATACTAATAATAATATAATAATAAAAATAAAAATCAATTTTTGTTTGTTTATACTAATTATACTAATTATTTTGATTATATTGATTTGGGTGTTATCATTTTATGCATATGCTTTGTATATACATTATACATTATACATTATACATTATACATTATACAATATGCAACCAATACACTATACAAATAATATACAAACAATAATAATAATAAATAAATGAATAAATGCATTATTATGTTTATGCATTACATTACTATATTTTCAAGGTCGGCAACAAATTTATCATCAATTATTTTAAGTTCAATTTCAAGTTTATCATCAATTTCTTTATGCTTTATGTTTAATTCATTGTGATTATTTTTAGTTATTTCGTTTAAGATTTGTATAGATTTCATACTATTATTTATATTTTGGTTAGTAGTATTAGTTATTGTTTCGATAGTTAAAGCAAGTTTAGCATCAATTGCTTTTATTTTACAATCGTGTTTAGCATCTGCTGTTGCAAGATATAATTTTAATGTTTCACTATATTCAGACGGTTTAAGTTTAGGACTAGAACATAATGCTCCCATTTTACAATTAATTCAATTAATAATTTAATTAATAATAAAAATAATAATTTATTTTGTATTTATTTTTTCTATTTATATTATATTTTTATGTTTATTTATATATATGCGCGTATGCACGTATGCACGTATGCACGTATGCACGTATTCACGTATGCATCTATATTTTACACATTTACACATTTAAAATCTCGATTTTAAATAGCAAATTAAATATTTAATATTAATATATAAATATAAATAATAATAATAATAATAATAATAATAATAATAATAATATATAATAATATAAATAATATTTTTTGTATTTTGTTAAAATGTCTATGGATGATAATATTCAGTTAGTGTTTTATTCTCAGAATAATTTAGATAATACATTTACGTTAGTTGCTGAAGAAATAACCCGCCGAACAAATAAAGATATTAGTAAAAATGAAAGTTATAAAACATCATTTACACAGATGGCAAAACTTGTTTATGATAAAGTTCCAGTTATTGACCGTAATTTAATGAAATGTAATTCACTATTAATAGATAAATCTGTTTTGTTTTTTCATAATAAAATATTTGATAAAACTGTAAAGCAAACAAATACCAATACTAATACCAATATCAATACTAATATGCACGCGCGCCAGCAATCAATTTCTAAACCTGATAAAATGCTACAGACTATCAATACTACTACACAACCACCTACACAGCAACACTATAATATTATGCCTTTTAATTTATCTGATGATTTTAGCGCGTCGCTTATAAGTAGTGATACAACAGATATACCATTATATCAAAATATTGATAATTTACAAAAAATGAATAATATAAATCCAATGTCAATATTAGAAGATTACACAAATCAACGCAATCAACAAACACAACAGAATCGTTTGCAAACTGCACCAGGATTTGAAAAATTCAAAGAACAAACAACTAGCATACATAACAATAATAATAACAATAACAATAATAATAATTTAGTATCACCCAGAGACATTGATAATATTAAGAACACACAACACGATAATACATATATCAACCCATTAGATTTAAGTAATTTAGGTAATGAATTAAGCAATCGATTAAGCAAACGTATAGATATGAATATTATTAATAATAATAAAGCAAACCCAAAAGCAAATAATGATAAAAAAAAGGCAAATAAATATAATGATAATAAAGATACAGGTAATAAAGATACAGATAATAAAGATACAGATAATAAAGATACAGGTACAGGTAATAAAGATACAGATAATAATAATGATGATGATGATGAAGAAGAAACATTATCAAATACGCAAGCAAAACTAGTTAAGATGCAACGCGACACGCAACCTAAATATATAGAAAAAGTACATTATATTAATATTAATTCGGTTGACCGTGATTGGACTAATAATAATAGTGAATCCAGATATAAGTTTCAAGTTAAATTTAATCAAAATTCCGACTATCAAGGAAGTGCGACTATTGCTCATATGTATCGTAATGTTGTAAGTGTTGAATTAGTCAGTGCGATTTTACCTATGGATACGCATATTGAACCATTTGATACGCGTATATATATGGGTTTAGCGCGGTATCCATATTTGTTATTGCGTATTGATGAACTAGATAATGTATTTCGCGGAACTAATAATTGGGTTGATAAAGCATTTTCAACATTATTATTTGATAAAGCATTTCATACAAATACATTATCAACTGATTATATAGCTACAGCAGGCATTATTAATTCTTCACCTAAAACTAGTTTTCAAAATGAATATATGAGAGGATTTATGAAATATAATCCCGCATATTTTGAAAAGAAAAAGTTTTATAATAATCCGCTAGCAAGTTTAAATCGTATGTCGCTTAGTATTACCGACCCCAGGGGAAATTTTGTTAATAAGCAAAAAGATGTTTTAAATATTGCGGGCATTGCATATACTGATGAACTTGGAACTATAAATTCAGCAGGATTTGATTTATTTACAACTAAAGGATGGCCTCGTAGTTTAGCTACAACAAATAAAATGATTAAAATAAGAACAGCAACATATTTTTCTAATCGTTTATTTAGAATAGGCGACCGTATAATTATTAAAAATATTACTTTTCAGGCAGGTGCAGTAGGTGTTGATAATTCCCGTTTTTTAGCATTTATTAATCGGGATGGCGGACACGTTATAATAAATTTAGATATTGAAGATACTACAAATAAAAGTTATATACGACAATTATATATATCTCCGCCAGGTGAAATGGATGATAATAATGATACAGTAGTAGCAGGTTCATTTTATGATGAAACAACTATTGATTTAGCTAATATAGATTATACGTCAGCACGCTTAATAGATATTGATATGCAAACACAATTATTATTTCGTATAGTTACTAGAGACCCGGATACATCTACTACATTACAACCTATAAATGTGTATTAACTGGTTTAGTTTGCAATTTTATTTTTAATTTGTTTGTTAGTTTGTTAATTTATTTTAATTTATAAAATTGAAATATAACTATTAATTAATTCATATTAATATATATTAATTTATATTAATTTATATTAAATATTAATTTAAGCATCAATATAATTAATACACTATATTATAAATCTAAATCTATATTATTAGTATTATTAGTATTATTGTTATTGTTATTGTTAGTATTTCTTAGTAAATTTCATTAATGGATGACAATTATGATATATTAAGTTTTAGTGATAATGAATATCGCACTGATAATGAAGATAATGAAGATAATAGAGATAATGTATCCACTACTATTATAGATATGGATGACTTATATATGGTTAATCCAGATATTACAGACACTAGCACATTAGAACCAACGACTAGCAAGATAATTACTTGTATAGATACAGTTGATGATTTTAATAATATATTTATAACACCTACACCTACTAGCAAACCTAAATTAATTATTAAAAAAAAAAATATTAATAGTAATCTAGTTTATCTAGATAAGATAGGTAAGGAAACTAATAAGGATAAGTTGCCAAATAAGGAAACTAATAAGGATAAGTTGCTAGATAATATCGCAACATCAGCATTACCTACATTACCTACATTACTTACATTATCCCCAGATAATAAATTTATATTTAATGAAGAAACAATTGCATTTTATACACAAGATAAAAATATTACTACAAAATCTATATGTATTAAGAAATCACCATTTAAAAATGATACAATATTATTATGCCTATTATTTAAAGAAAAAATAATTACTGAGTATAAGTGTTGCGTGCCAAAATGTAAGGTTGGTAAAACGTGGAATAATAAACCTATACAATTATTAATAAATCGTAAAAACAGTAAATTAGAAGATTTAACAATAGCTAATTTAGAGTTAATGTGCCCTAATTGCTTTATAATTCAATATGGTATAGAATTATTTCAAAAAACTATTATGCAAACTATTTATAAATGTAAGTTATGCGATTATCCATTATATAAATTTTCTAATTTCAAAAAGAAAGCAGGTTATTGTAGTGCGTGCGAAGCTAAAATGATTACATTATCATATTATTCAAAGCAAAATGAATATATTAGTGAATTAAAAAATACATTAGAAGATAATACAATAATAAAAAACATAGATACACCACCATATATATATACAACAACTGAATTTGATAATAGTAAATATTTTAATGAGGTTTCACAATATAAATCATTTAATAAAGCTATACGTAAAAGCAAAACTCCAACAAATACATCATCACATTTTGAACCACTTAATAATATAAATAATATAGTATTAAATATGAGTCTCCCAGAGATAAACTATGATTAATTAATACTATAATATATAGTATTATATAGTATTATATAGTATTATATAGTATTATACATTTACAATATTTACAATATTTACAACATTTAAAACATTTAAAACATTTAAAAATTTTATTATTATCTATAGTATAATTTATTTTTTTATTTACAATTTACATTTATAATGAGTAATCAATTTATATCATATTATTATCCATATATTAATAATATTAATAATATTAATAATATTAATAATATTAATCCTAATTTGCAAAATTTACAATCTTATATTTTAACACATCAATTACAAAATGCTAAAAATATGTGTAATAAATTTAATAATATTAATTTATATCGTAGTTATGGATGGTATCATAAAGATCATCCAAATAATAAACATATAATACAAAAAACTAAAAAAATACGATGTTATCAATGTTATAGTAATTGTACTAATAATGAAAATGCTAATGCTAATCCAGATTTAGAAAAACTCTTACCATTTAGTTTTACACGTATAATATCTTATAATACGCACGCACATACAATCTATGATACTATGCAAAAAAATGAAAATGTTGAAAACAATAAAAATACTATAATATCAAATATAACGCATATTGTTTGCGTTTGTTTGTCTTGTTATAATGAAAATATATCTTTAAATAAATTACCTAAATATGCCCCGAAAAGTTATAGTGATATATTATCCGATTATATTTTAAATGAAAAATTTGATTTAATATTATATGATATAGAAAACATATATAATACTACACGATTTAGTTTAATGAAAACTAAAATAAATTATTTACAGTTATGTGTAAATGAAAAACAAAATATTATTAATAATCTAATTTCACAAAATACTAAATTGACGCAAAATATAAATACTGAAATCGATAAGTATAAAATATTAAATCAGCATAGTATTACGAATATTGAACTTTATAATAAACTTAAGAATCAATTATTACAAGCATCAATAGATATGTTTAAAATAAATAAAAAACAAATTGACGACCATATTAATAAATATAATGAATTAAATAATACAGTAAAATTTACTAGTTCTGAATGTAAAATATGTTTATTAAATGAAATTAAAATAGCATTACAATGCGGGCACACATTATGTGCTAAATGCTACGACCAATTAATAATTACACAAAATGATACTATACAAAATGATACTATGCAAAATGATATGGGAATAATTAATAATATTATACAATGCCCTACGTGCAGATCACCCAGTAAAACATATATACAACTTTTTTTATAATTATAGCATTATAGCATTATAGCATTATAGTATTATAATAAAACTATAATTATTATATAACAATATAATAATATATTAATAGAATACTTTTTTATAATAACACTAATAACATTTAATATATATATAATATAAATAATATATAAAATAATGAGTTTTAAGGATGCTTCATTTGAAGTTACAAAAAAAAAGTGGGGTTTAGGTCGTACCGTCGGAACAGGGCACACTAAATCTCTTAAAAAATCAGCAAACACACTTAAAACACAAAAACAAGCTTATAAAAGCGAAATCAAAAAAGAAAGAGATAAAATTGAAAAAAACTCTACAGACAAACTTGGGCAAAAACGATCTGGAATAATTAAAGCTAATGTTCTTAGAATGGACAGTATTGTTAAACAAAAAGGAATCCTAACTAAAGCCAGAGATGATGGTATAATTACCCCAGAAAAATATGATAAAAAAATAGCTGAATTATTAAATTATGTATCGCGCCAGTCTGTAAGCACATATAGAAAACGAGATATAATCGCTAAATATATACCAGGCATAAAAAAATTTAGGAGTTATGCTAACTCAGATTTGTATAAAAATTCAATATTTGCAATTAGTCAAGGCAAAAAATCTGAAAACAAATTACAAGCTTTACAAAATGCATATAAAAAAAAAGTTGCAAATGAAACACAAAAATCTATAGACGCTCAAATGAATGAAATTCAAAACATACAAGCATTTGGTAATACATATGCAAAAGCAGATTATGGCAGCAAATCAGGAATGAAAATATATAAAAAAAGTCTTGCTTTAGCAAAAAAAACTGCTACTAACTCAGTTAAGAGCGAACATAAATCATATGGACTTAACAAAGAAAACAGCAACACCATTAAAAGTCTTAAGAATGCCGTAATAACACGAATGCAGGCACAACAAGCACTTGGCACTGAAAAAGAAGCAGTATATAAGGGCGCAAACAAATGGAAACTTGGTTGGTGGAATCCGTTGGCATATTTGCCTAATAAGACTTATATTAAAAAAAGCACTGACCAAGCTACAAAAAACGCAAAAAACAACGCACAAAATACACACACACTTGAAACATTATCAAGTGATGTTAACATAGCAAGCACTAAAGCAGAATTATTGGAGAATTTACTTAAAAACTCAGCGGACAACGAACACAAAAAAGCAATAATAAACGCGAACGCGGCATCTACAAACGCGCACACTGCATATGGCACACAACTCACAAAAATATCACAAAAATTAAAAGCATCACTAATTCAATTACCACCGCCATTACAAGCACCAGCACAAGCACCAGATGCAACTGCAGCAATAATAAAACCGTTTGGCATAAACGAAGAAAGTAAATTACGAAATTTACAAATAAAACAAATTAAATTACAACAACTACTACTAAAACAAAATATAACAGAGGCAGAAAGAAACGAATTACAAAAGAAAATTACAGCGATAGCTGCTAACATTCATTACTTAAATACACAAAAACTATCATTCGTACAATCCAGCTTGCCAATCGCAAGCACAAGCACATTAACACAAACAACCACAATACCAACCGAACACTCAGAATTACAAAAAAATTATGAAGCAGAAATTGCGTATTTTCAAAATCAAATAGCTAATCTTAATGCTGCAATAAAAAAAGACCCAGACAATCTTAATCTTGCAAAAGTGTTAAAAATATCTAGAAACTCATTAGAAAAAGACATATTAACAGCAACAAACACATACAATGCACGCATAAAACAAATTGATGCAAGCAAACAACTAGCAAACGACAATGCAACTAGAACTTTTGCATCAAACACACACAATAATCTAGACGCACCACCGAAATATAGTGATAGCACTGCCACTAATGTAATAAAAAACACTACTATTACAGCAACGAACCAAAAATTGAGCACACAAGTCAACACGCTAAAAAAAACACAAGACGCCACATTACAACCTGAAAGCAATCAACATACACGTAAAAATTTGACCGAATTACAAGCAGACAAATCCGATTATAAAAAGGAACAAAACGATGCAAAAGCTTACCTTAACAAACTTAAGACACAATTGCATATTGCAAAAGCATATACAAAAACAACAGACACTAAAAAATACATAACAAATCTTACTAACTTAATAAACTATCATGAAACAATGATAGACTTATTAGATAAAAATATCGCAGCAGCCGACCTTAAAATCAACATAATTGATAACCCAAACGATGAAACTGCAAAAACGCAGTTACCCGAACTATTCAATAACATTGACGCTACACACACAGAGTCTTATAACTTATCTGAAAAATTAAAAACACTAAATCAACCAACACAACCCACACTTAAAAACACAACAGCATACAACAATATTGCTTTAAAGACTGCCGATCATCTAATAAAAAATGCACATAATAACATAGAACGCATTACTATAGCTAAAAAAAACGAACACTCACTTACTGAAAAACAATTAGATAAGTTTACTAAAGACATTCTCTATCACAATTCACGCATAGCATCAAGCACTGCCTATAAAGAATATATCACGTTTAAAACATCATTATTTAATAAAAAACTTACTACAAATGACATCGAAAAATTACATGTACTAAAGTCTAAATATGACAACGCATATACATTCAGTTTAGATTTAAGTCATAAATACACAACAGATCTTCCTAAAATTATAATTTAATAATAGCAACATAACACAACCCGTCATCACCCTCGCAACAAACAAAAACTCTAATGCCAGATCCGGTTGACCCCGATACTTTAGAGAAGATTAGTAACCCCTTTAAATAATATAAGTAATTTAACATATTGATATTATGTTTTATTAATAGTAAAATATGGATGATTAATGCACTGAATAATATTATATCTATCATATGGATTAAACGCAATCATATGCTTTAATAAATCAATTAATTGTGAATTATTACTAAGTAAATTTGAATTACTTAATATTTTAAATATAGTTAAACCTAATGCATATACATCAGATTTTTGTAAATAACCATTAAATTTATTTGTATCAGAACCAAAATAATATAATAATATTTTGTTATTAGCAAATAATGCTTTAATTATTTCATATAAGTGTGTTGTTTTATCTTGTAAATTATGTAATAATTGTTGCTGATTAATTGATTTATACACTTTTAATATATTATCATTCATATCATTATTAATTTTATTTAATATATATTTATCATTATGCATAATCTTAGTATTTAATATTTTATTATATTTATTAATGATAAATAGTTCTGGCGATATATAAGTTTTTGTTCCTGATAAAATATTAATATTATTAATATTATTACAATAGTCATTTGTAAGTAATAATGATAATCCGAAATCAATATACCGTAATACATATGTATTAGATAATTTATTTTTAGTATCCTGGGTGCCTGTTGTTTCTTGTGATTTTATAAGTTTTAACATTATATTATGCGGTTTAATATCACGATTAATAATTTTATTATTATGCATTTTAACAATACCCAATAATAAATGCTTAAAATTTGCTTTAAAATTATCTATAAATAAACTATACATAATACACGTAATACGCTTACAATTATTATGTATAGTTTTTTTAGTAGTATGTGTAATAGTATTGGGTATTGTATGTGAATGATTATGTTTATATAAATTATTATATTTAATTATATTATGTAAGCTATAACCCCCATAATCCATAATAATATTTAATGGATTTAATTTTAAATCAATATGACAACCTTTAGAATGTGGTGATACATTTTTTAATTGTTGCTTACTATCAATATCAAATTCAGTTAATCTATCATTATTATAATGTATATTTATAATATCTTTTCTACCTTGAATATCTTTATTTATATTATCTTCCGTAATATAACAATATTTATTAAATGTTAAATAATAATGTTGTTGTGAATCTAGTTTTTTTAATAATTTTGATATTTTAATTTCATTTGTTGCAGTGCTATCTATTAGAGGATTTTGTATTATTTTGCTTACAGTATCATTAATTAATTTATGTTTTTTTGTTTTATCTTTCTTGGAACATATAAGCGCTGGTTTTATTATACACCCAAAACCACCTTTATCAATATATTTACCACCTTTTAACGTTATATGTGTGTTTTTGTATTTCTTGCCAATGTATTTATAGGTGTGATTACTTGATTGCTTCTGACTCATACTTATGCTAATATTCTAATGCTATTAATACAATTTAAAATTGCTTGTAATTGTTTGTATATATAATATGTATATATAATTATTAAAAAATATAGTTATTGAAAAATATAGTTATTGAAAAATATAGTTATTGAAAAATATAGTTATTGAAAAATATAGTTATTGAAAAATATAGTTATTGAAAAATATAGTTATTGAAAAATATAATTATTGAAAAATATAGTTATTGAAAAATATAGTTATTGAAAAATATAATTATTGAAAAATAGTTTACATAATATAATATTAATATTAATATTAATATTAATATAGTTGCTAGTTGCTAGTTGCTAGTTGCTAGTTGCTAGTTGCTAGTTGCTAGTTGCTAGTTGCTAGTTAGTGATTTTTTATATAAGGATGTTGCAAACATTCTAAAATATTATAACGCTTATTAGTATCAATTTCAATCATTTTATTTAATAAATCAAATAACTGTATATTTGGTTTAGTTTTAAAATATTTATTATAACAAATAATAAATTCATATAATGTTAAACCTAAACCATAAATATCACTTTTTTGCATATAACCATTAAATTTATCTGTCATACCATAATATTTATTTATTAATTCATTATGTGAATCTGATGAATCATAAATAGATTTAATATAATAATTATATATATCTGCGAGTGTTGCTTTGTAATTATGTACATCTATATGTAATTCTTTTAATAATAGTTTATGAGGTGCGATGATTTCGAATTTAAACATATTATTAAAAATTAATTCATTATTGCTAGCATAATCTTTATCATTATATTTTATGTTATGATAATTGTCTATAATATAAAAAATTATTAATATTTCTATAGATATATATTCATACGTACCTTGAACAGATTGTTGCATTATATTAATAGTATTAGTTTTTCTTGGCAATTGTGCTGTAAATCCAAAATCTATATATCTTACATTAAGTTTATTAGTTTTATTATTAGTATTAACGTCTATAATAATATTTCCTGGTTTAATATCTTTATGGACGATATGATTATTTTGCATAACATACATTCCATTTAATAAATTCTTAATATAAATTTTAAAGTTTTTGTATAATATATGTGCGTTATTTATGTTTATTTGAGATTGCGTAATATGTGTGCGTTTGAGTGTGTGTTTATGTGAAGTTTCTAATCTTATTGATGACATAATATCTTCTAAATTGCTTCCACCATAAGGCATAATTATATTTATAGGATCAGTGGCAATATCAACAGGACAATATTTAGAGGAGATTTTCCCTGTATGCATAATATCATATTTTGTTTTATCATATCTATCGTGATAACTAAGTGAATTACTAGGGTCTGATTGCTCAGATGATGCAAATAATTGTGCAAATAATTTACTAGTATAATCAGGTACTTTATATTTTACATTAACAATATTATTACGGTCTGATGGTATTTTCTTGATTCGACAATGATCTAATATTGTAATAAAATAGTTCATTAAAGGATCAAGTTTATGTAATTTATTATTAATAATTATTTCATCATCAATACTACCTTTTTTATCATTCAATACAATTTTACTAATTGTTTTATTTGTAGTATTATTATTAATAGCAAAATGTCGCTTTGAGTTTTTAGTAGCAGTAGTGATTGTATTTGTAGAGCGTTTTTTAGTTTTAACTTTATCTATATCATTACACGATAATGCAGGCATAACAACACATCCATAACCACCCTTACCAATGCGCTTACCACCTTTTAATTTTTTTTTATATTGTGTATTCATCTTATTATAATATTTATATATTAATATATAATAACATATTTAATAAATATAGTATTTAATATTTAATATTTAGTATTTAATATCAGTTTAATATAAATTTAATATCAGTTTAATATAAGTTTAATATAAGTTTAAGATAATAATAATATTATATTAAATAACATTAAATAACATTAAATAATATATAAATATAAATTTAAATATTATTGCATAATATTAAATTAAATTAAATTAAATTAAATTAAATTAAATTAAATTAAATTAAATTAATATGAAGCAGAAGCAAATAAATGTATTAGAAACAGCACACGCAACCAATGTTAATGAAAACCATAAAATACATAAAGATAAAATACATAAGAATAAAAAAAACAAAAATAATCTAATATATTCTACAACATTATCAAAAAACAAAACTAAAAAACACTGTCATAATGAAATATTGTATGATAATAATACTATACATAATCATAATGCAACAAAAAAAACGCATCATTATTTTAATGTTAAAAATAAACAAAAACCGATTAAACAACCAATTACACAACCGAATAAGCAACCACTTAAACAACTGCTTACACAACCTATATCAAGCACATTAATAGGTGGTGGCAATGATGGTATTTTTAAAAAAATTAGAGACAGAATAATGTTTTATGATTTTAATACTAGTAATGAGCAAACGTGTAGGCAAAGTAATGAAGAACTACATAAATTAAAACCTAGCATGTTTAGATCTATAGATAGTAATGGTAAAATAGATAAAACGCACGCAAACACATTATATAAATTAACACAATATTTATTAGAAGCTAAATATTATTTATGTGTAATGCAAATTGATAAAGAAAAACTTAATCGCATAGCAAAATTACTAATAACTAATAATGATTCCATAATAACTAATGCACATACATATATAGATAATATTATAAACTTACAATTAGAAATACAAACTAGCGATGCTAAACTTATATTATCTAAAATTAAAGAACAAGATGTTAATAGATTTAAATTACTTAATATATGTTCTTCATTTAGCGACGGTAAAGATTTATTAAGTGGATGTAATGTTGATGGTACGCCAAGCACATTTAATAATTCAAAAGCATTATTATGTGTATTATCAATATATCGTAAAACTGAAGCACACTATAATAAATATTACAATGACTTTATCGAAAGCTTAAAAAAATTTTATTTAACATATCCCGGATGCGGTAAAACTATTAGCGAGATTGCGTCATTAATAAATTATGAATATAAGTCGCCTTCGTATAATAGTAATAGTAATACTAGCACTAGCGCTAGTGCTAGTGGATTAGCAGAAAAAGGCGTATGCACTTTAGAAACACTATATACTGATTTTAATAAAAATGAAATAGTAAAAAAAAAAGGGGAAGACCGCCAAATAGCACAAAAGCAAAATGCTGAATTAAAAACACTTGCAAATAAATTTACAACATTAATAAAAAAATTTAATAAAGATGTTAATACTTTTAATGAATTTTTTTTATATATGGAAACATTTGGTGTTCGGCATTATGATAAATTATTACCATATAAATCTAAATGGTTTAAAAAATTTAGAGACCATCAAAAACTAAATACTACTAATATATCAGAATTATCGGCATTAAGTAAAAATCCTGCATTTATTGCGCAATTTTCAGATTTAATGAATAAATTTGCTAAAGATTGTAATACATTAATAAAACCTATAAATATAACTACACAAGAAACAATACCACGCATATATATTAATGATACTGTTTTTGAAGATAAAAGTTTTAAACATATTAACATAATGCATATTGATATTGAATATATAGAATATACTACAACTACTTTTGCAAAATTATATTATGCGGATGGTAGCACACACTATCCTCACGTTATTTGTATTACAAATGGCACAGAAGATATGTATAATAATAATAGCGCATTTAATTCTAGTTTTTTAGCTAATGAATATTTAGCACTTTCATTTTCAAAACATCATAGAATTGCTAGTAGTGATACATACAAATATAATATTATATTTATGCGTAAATCTATTATTAATATTAATAATATGAAAGTAAATAATGTTGAGTCAATTATTGTAAAAGACCAAAGTAAATATTTTGTATTAAATACTTTACAAGATGACATTTTACAAAAACAATATCAATGTAGTTATACTGTTATTAATATTCTAATATCATCACAATATATAGATATAACTAACAATGCAAATAAACCTAATGATATATCATATGAAAATGATAAAGGTATTAGTATTGTATGCACATCATTATTTGGAAGTAAATTAGATGATTATAAAATTATTGATAAATTAATTAATACTGATATATCATTAAATTTGAAGGATAAACAAATTGCTGATATATTAGATAGTGTTAAATCATTAAATGGTATATACCCTGACTTTATTGTAGGTAATATTATATGCGGTTTAAATAATTATACGAAATCAGATGATATGCCAGAAGAACAAATTACTAAACTTATAGAACTATACAAAAATATAATAGCAACTACAACACAACCACCCCTAGCACCACCCCTAGCAACACCACCCCTAGCAACACCACCCCTAGTACCGCCCATAAAATCCCTAGCACCACCCATAAAATCCCTAACACCACCCCTAGCACCACCACCCCTAGCAACACCACCCCTAGCATCACCACCAAACACTAAACAAAATATCACATTATATAAAGATATTATACCATTTTTAATTAACTATTTTAATCGTAATGCTAATCGTGAAGAACAAGTTAAAATTGCTAATAACTATCGGATTTTACTAACAAAATGCAATATATTATTTAGTGATGCCTATAGTGATATTAAATATGATGATTATGATTATACAGTTTATAATGACGTAAATTTAAGTGCATTAATAGATATTGATGTATATACAAAAAATATAACACAAGTAGGTAATGATTCAAACAATGCTATATATAAATATTTTAATCAAATATTATTATTATTAACAAGTAATATTATATTTAATAAATCAACAACTAATACAGAAGAACCACCTAAAGTGAAGACACTAGCACTAGCACCCCCTCCGGTCAGTGTAAATAGCGATCTTAGTAAAGAATATGTAATAGGTTCTTATTCTAAAATTAACACATTTATACGGGATACACAAGCACAATTTAAAATATATAATAAAACATTAAATATACAAATGCCATATATACCATTTTATATGATATATAAAATACGTGATTTAAATCCATTTACACACGGTATAAAGGTTAAAGAACTACGAGAAAACATAGACAAAGCAGGTGTAAATAAACCTGATAATAATACATTGTTTAATAAAACTGAATTAAAAACATTAGTCGAATTATTAGATAGAATAATATCAATATTTACATATGATCATACAGCATATGTACGGCACGATTTAGGGTGTTTTAGTTTAGAAGACAATTCTATATTTAGTTTTAAACAAGTTCCAGAACTATATGCACCATTACTATTTAGTCGCATTGGAACTTCTATATTTACACAACCAATTGCTAAAATTAAGTATGATATATTAAATAGTGTAAGCGAATTACCAAAAAATAGCGAACTTATTAAAAAACTTAAACATTATTATGTAATGAATTACCCCAGTATAATTGAAAATTATTTATATCAACTTTCAAACAACTTTTATCTAAATGCTAGTAATGATAAAAAAGATATTAAAATTTATAGTGTAAATCAACTTGTATTACAAAAAGCAAATAACGCAAATGCAAATATACAAAAAGATATACCTATAAAATCACATATTTCAGATCCAGACATTAGAGATGATATATCATTAAGATTATTATTAATACCAACAGCACATATGAAATTAGTAATGGGAATCGATATACAACACAGTTTTAAAGATAAAGATAAAGATAAAGGTAAAACAAATTCCGCAAACATAAAAGAAATGAGAGACAAAGCATTAACACAATTTTATAGTACAACTGCTATAGAATTATTAGAAACTAGATTAACAGAACTACTTAATAAGACATTTGCTACATCACTTAATAAAAAACAAAATATTATATCATATATGCTAGAAAAAGATAGTTATAATAATTTACAAAATTTTACAGATGCCAACCTATTTATAGCATTATATGAAATCATAAATATTATATTAAGGATTAAATTTATTAATTACCATCTTAATAAATTTAATATTAAATTAATTCAAAAACAAGACCCTAAAATTGGCATAGTAGCACAAACGCATAAGTTTGGTGCATCCAATAATAATGTTGACTTTGTATTAACAACATTTACAAAAGTTAAAACTGCATTATCAAGAGATGTTTTGCAAAATTCACAAACAATTGCAAAAGGTACATCTTTATTATTTAAAATGACAATACAACGATTTACGACAATATCGACGCCGATGATAGCTAAAGGCGGTTCTCGTGTACTTGTACCTATTGTGAATCCTATTGTGATAGCATCCGTTCAAGAACCTAAGTTATTAGATTCTCCTACATTTATTAAAAACCCAAATTATTTAACACACTTTATTAATACATTAAGCACCCCGAGCACAATTGTATATAAATCATTAAGCGAATTAACAAAAGATAAAAATAATATAAATACAGGGTTAAAGTATTTCGAACAATATGTATCATATAATTTACATACTCTAATTATAAAAATTGCAAACACATTCTATGATTATACAATTAGTAAAGATAAATTAACTGTAGTAGAGCACGATAAACCAAAACTATTAAAAGAAGAAATAGCACTACTTACTAATACTAATGCAAATAATATATCAAATGATGATAAAATTATTATTAATAATATATTAACTATTATAGACAATATTAAATTTTGTGTTGATATAATATCAATTATACTTAATATTAAAAATATACAACAGTTCTTTTATAATAGTATTGATATATTAATTACAAATGAAAATAATATTGCATACCAAGAAGACAAAGGCAAAGACAAAGACAAAGACAAAGACAATAAAAATAATAATAATGAATACATAAAACAAGAATATGAAATTATATCACAAAAACAAGGCACTAATACTACATTAATAAAACAAATATTTGACAATATTAAGAAAATAAAAGAACGTATAGATAACAAGTTAGGAGCACCCACTAATTTATCAGTATTATTACCGTATAATGAACCCATATATAATGAACCTGAACAAAAACAACCAGTATTTTCCTATGAGAAAAACGTCAATTCATATACGCATACACATAAATATAAATATTTACAAATTCTTATTAGAGCAACATATTTAATATTTAATACAATATATGATTTGTTAAATACAAATATTTATACTACACCTACACCGACACCGACACCGACACCTACGCCAATTAATTATGAGAACATATTACAATTATGTGATATAATCGCATTAAATTTTAATGAATATAATACATCTATATCTAATAAAGATAATAAAGATAATGATATTACTGAATATAAATTATTATATGATATATCAACATTAATTTATATAATATGTTTCATATTAAATAAACGTGAAAATTCATATAAATATATGGATAATAATCCAACAATATACGATATGATACATACATTATATGCAAATATTATGAATACAGCACAAAGCATAAATACTGATATTGATATTGATAAATTAATTGAAAATACAATTTTATATAAAGCTAAATCATATTCATATAATATTATAAAACCTTTACATATGATTGTAAATTTGATGTTTTATTGTATTAACATTTTTAAATTTAAAAGTGCCAATGCCAGTGCCAGTACATTACCCAATATTATTGACACTGAAATTACTACATATATTACTATATTAAATGTATTTAGAACAGAAAAATACTTAAAATTATTGTGTTATGGTAATGGTAATATTAAGATTGATGAATTTCATAATCATAATATGCGATTACTAAAAGAAATAACATCAAATAAAAATGATGTTATTAAATTATTATATGATAATGAGAATAAAGATGAAAATATATACACGCAATATATGGATTTATTAAATATTAATTCTTATAATATACATTTATTAGAATATAATTCAAAGATTAAAAATATTAATGCAAGTTATACATATTACAAAACAACACTATATGAAAATATATTTAAACCATTAACTGAAAATGATGATAGCATTTGTAAACAGATTAAAATACTACAGGAAAACACTAGTAATAATTTAAGTTCTAACAACATAATAATACAATATAAACCATCGCAAGCAAATGTTAAACCCCCATTCCCCCCTACAACAGAATATGTTTTTGATAATTCTATGATAACTATTTTTTTAGATTTATTAGATTATTATAAAAAAAACGCTGACACATTTACAAATAACATTAACAAATATGAATTTGAACTTAAAAAATTAAAAAGTCTAATAGGCTTTAATTCTGATCATAAAAGTAAAATTGGAGATTTGAAAACTGATACTACTAATTATGCAAAGTTTATATATAGTGATAATGTTCTTTGTATCAATAAATATATAAAACACATCAGACAATTGTATTATGAGTTCATAGTTAAATCAACTGACAGATACACTGAGTACAATGACACTACTATTACACTATCTAACGAACAAAAAAACTTATTAAAAGATGCAAATAAATACACAATATTAGACATAATTCTTACCTTCTTATATATTATTGCTTATGTTTATGAGAATTGTGGCGATGCGAATATACTTGATGATATTACGTTCCCAACTCTATTTGACGAAAAATATGTTGCATACGGTTTTATAATTTTGGGTTATTGTTGTATAAACAATAATAGTAGTTCTAATATAGTGCCACATATATTACAGGTTTCCGCACTTATACACTCGCAAGACTTAACAATGAAATTTATTACTGATACATATGTTCCTAACATATTTATTGATTATATATATTATTATAATGATTCATTACATAAAAACAGTATACATATATACACAAACACTATACAACAATATGCAACCTCATTAGCAATTCACAACGCACAAACGCGTGCTTTACAATTTATTACATCTCTAAACGTTAATAATATTCTAGCATTATCAACATCATATGATTTAATATCTAACGTGCAAGACACGACAATTACACATTTTATGGAAAATATTTCACGATTACAAATACAAACTACTATGACAGATAATATTAAAAATCAATTACAAAACTTAATTAAACTTAATTATTATAGCAGAAAACTAGATATTTTAATTGGTGGTGGTGCAAATAACAAAATTGGAATATTAAATCAGATGATGATACATTATAATAAATTATCTGCAGATGCATCTGCATTACAAGCTTATACATTAACAATATTTAATTATTTATTAAATATTAATATTGATAAATTATTAGAACAAACACACACGTGCATCACTAGTAGTAGTAGTAGTAGTAGTGGTAGTAGTAGTAGTCCAGCAACAAATATACAAACATTAATAAAACAATTTAATATTGTATATAATAAAATAATAACAAAACCAAGCACATTAATTAATACATATAAAACACAATATACTATAGTCGATACATTATGCGAAACTTATTTTGACAATTTAATAAGCATTATAGATATCATAAGTAATATAAAACATAATTTATTACACACATTTATAACAACACAATTATTCAATACTAAGACAACTACAACTACAGATTTATTAAATAATATATATAATTGTGTAGAATTTTATATTAGTTATTATATTATAAAATGCGATGATAAAAACCAAGACTATATATTTAGTAATGACAATATAATCGCAATATCAAATAACATATATAACAATATTATTAAGATAATTAACGTATTTATAAAAGAATTAAAACATATTTTAATACCTTATTTTACATTATATATAAGTATTGAAAATAATAATAAAATAATTGCTGAATTAACTAATATAACAGATAATAACAAAGAACATTTTAATTATGATAGACAAATACAAAATATTAATACTAATATAGAAACATATATAAAGGATACATCATCATCACCAACATTTATTGTGCCTGATTTATGTTCTTCAATAATAATTTTTGATTATATATATTATATATTAACCGCGGTAGATTATAATGATAATTATTATTTAAATTTAGATGTAATAACTAAATTAGAAAATAATGAATACCTACAACTTTTAAACACAAAAGCAACATCTCATAAATATATTAGTTTTTATAATAATATTTATAATGAGTGTTATGTGTTTAATGCAAATAATATAGTATCAATTAATGACAAAGTATTTGATTATACAAAATTAGTGTTAAGTATGCCTGACCCTAGTAAGGCAACTATAAAGAAAACAAAGGCGCCGGCTATAGATTTTAATTCAATTACATTAGAGTTTAATAACATATCAGACAATATATTAATTATTTCTAATATATGTTCTTATTTGGAAGACGTCAATGGTATAGATGCAACCAAGTTTAATACTGCTTCTGCAGCAGCAAAGGATGCAGCTGATGCAGCATCAGTAGTAGCAGCAGCAGCATCCTTTGCAGCAGCTGATGCTGCAAAGGATGCTGCTGCTACTGCTGATGCTGCTGCTGATGCTGCAAAGGATGCGGCTGCTGCAGCAAAGGATGCTGATGCTACTGCAGCAGCAGTAGCTACTGCTGCTGCTGCTGCTGCAACAAAGGATGCTGCTGATGCTGCTGATGCTGCTGCTGCTGATGCTGCTGCTGCCGCTGATGCTACTGCTGCAGCAGCAACAGCTGCAGCAGCAGCATCAGCAGCAGCAGCAGCAGTTGCCAAAGCTGTTGCAGCATACAACAATATCAATAAATTATTAGAACTTATGATGAAAGATGCAGTACCACAAGCATTAAAAGATTTAATAAATAATATTATAAACTTTATATCTATTATTAAACATCATATTTTAATTAAGCTTGTATATAGTGATGACGCAACTATAAAAAAATTATCTAAATCAAATAAATATGATAGTTTAGCTGTATATAATTCTATATATACAGTTTTACAAGCAAACAAAAAAATTGATAATAAATTACATTATAAAATACGCACAGCATTAATAACCACAATATGTGAATTATGTAAATTATATACTACTATCAATAGTGGTACTGGTACTGAGTTCCGTGATTGCGTCAATATTGATAATTATATAGATAAGCGTGTACGCTATTATGTATCAGAATGTTTAAGTCATTTTCAATCGCCATTAAATAAAGATACTGATGATAATGAAATTAGCATAAGTGTATCACATCGTAATAATTTATTAATATCAACTGCATCATTAGGATATATAAATACTCATTTATTACATTATAATATTACAAACACTTTACGACTAACTATAAGTTTAATTTTATATAATTCTTTTAACTCTTTTAACTCTTTTAACATCAATACAACAGAAACAGACAAACAAATACGCACAGATTTAACTAAAGATATTATAACATTACAAACTCACTATACACAACTAGAGTTCTATAATAATACATCAATTAAACAACAAACATTAGACACATATACAATAGGAAAATTAACACAACAACCAATAAAAACAATAGCACAATCAATATTATATTTATTCTTTGATAGTAATAATCTAACAAATAGGCAGATATTAGTAAATTTTGCTAAATCCACAGTACCTAATACTAATACTAATACTAATACTAATACTAATAACGCATATGAAAACATTATTAAAGCATTCACAGAAAAAAATCAGCATATTACCCAAAATTATAAAGAAATTGCACAAACTAATATAATAACAATAAATAACCTGTACAAATTTATTACAGATTTTTTAACACAAATTGTTAATATTATTAATGTTAAACTAAAACCATTTGTTAAAATAGAAGAAAATACAATACTAACACCTACTACAATAACAATTACAAATATTCAATCAAACCCACCAAACACGCAAAATGATATAAATAATAATATATTTACTAATTTATTAAATTCATTATTAAATATGATTGCAAATATGAAACATATTAACGCATTTATTATAAATTATATTAATGAACTTTTTAAAAATACTATACTAACTAATATAATTAAAAATCAAAAAGACAAAGAAATTAAATATACTGTTTGTAGTAATATATTACAAATTGATATAACAACATTTAATATATTAGACATAGATTATATACTTAATTTTATAAAAGAACCATCACGAACACCACCACTAACACCACCACTAACACCACCACCACTAACACCACCAAAAAACTTTACTGATTTATTAAAATATAGTACAACTACAACTACACCACAAACGGATATTAAAGAATTATTACCATATTTTAAAGACGCATTTCTTAAACAATTAATACACGCAATATATACATATTTAACAGATGAACCTACACCACCAAACACAACAATCCCTAAATTTAATCATTTAACAATTATTAATATACTTAATGAAAATATGGTTTGTGATAGTAATAAATTTAGTATTATATATAATAAATATTATAAATATTATTTTGATAAGTATTTAAGTAAATGTTTAAGTAATAATACAAGTAGTCAAACCGGTTTAAAAGGGGGTAGATATATTAACACACATATAACACATAAAAATCTTAGAGGTGGAACAGGAAGACGCACACAAAAAAGCACATCATCAGGTGAAACAGCATCAGGTAAAGCAGCATCAGGTAAAGCAGCATCAGGTAAAGCAGCATCAGGCACAAAATTAGTTCGTTTCGCATCCAAATCCGCATCCACATCCGAATCCGCATCCACATCAGCATCCGCATCCACATCCGAATCCGCATCCACATCCGCAACCACACCCACACCCACAAAACACTCCATATCCGCACACACATCCACATCCACAACACACTCTATATCCAAAAACACATCACATTCATCCGTACAACAAGCACAACAAAAGCAATCAGATAATAAATTTATATTAAATTGCTTTATCGACAAAGAACTTGACATTAAAAACAACACTACTCAATTACTAAATGAAATACAAACATTAAATACAAACTTAAAACAAATAACAAGTGCATAACCATAATAATATATTAAATAATATTATTATTGATTTTATATATATATAAATTAACTATTTATAACATATATAAAATCAATAATAATAAATGTAAGTAATATGCCAAATATTAATCTTGCATTTGTGTGTTTAATGCCATCAAAACCTTCAATTAATTTATTATCATTATTATCATTATTATCATTATAATTATTATTTGTTTTTGTAATGTATATTTCCATTTTTATAAAATTATTATTACTACTTATTACTATTATTTAATAGTTATTTTATTTTTATTAATTTTCAATAGTTTAAAATATATAAAAATAAAATGCTAATATGTTAATTGTTAATAGTATTAAAAAATATTTAAACATATTATTTTATTGTTAATTATTAATACTATAAATCTAATAAAAATAAAATAAATGTATAATTTATATTCAGTTTTCCCACAATCAGAATCACAATCACAATCTCACGCATCTTGTTTATCATTTGAAGTAGCACCATTATCTAAGCAATTGCAACAGTATTCTAAATATTCTAATGCTAATTTAGATACTTATTTTGATATGGAATTTTTACATATATTAAATATATATGCTTTACTAATATGTTATATGTCGGTATTTTATAGTTTGTATATGCTTAATAATAGTGAAAAACGCAGAGCAAAGCAAAGCCTAGAATATAATAATAAAACATACAAAATACAAAATGAAATACAATTTCCTATAGTAATGTTGTATTATAAAGTGAATAATATATTAGCAGATACTGACATAAGTGATGACATTAAAATTAATGTATTGGATACGTTTTTACATAATTCATCATTAAATAAATATTATATTATATATTTTATATTTACAAAACAATATAATTTTTTTATAGATAATGATAAAGATGAAATTAATTCAAATGGGGAAACAGTTCATTATACACATATTAAATTAAATTCATATGAAGAATATAAAAAAATAAAACGTGAATATGGTGGAAGTATTAATTGTAATTTAGATGAAACTGTTGAAACAGATTTAGTAGTTAATTTATATAATTATAAAAAATTTAATACATATGATATGATTTATGATAAAACATATAATACGTGCAATGCGCATATAAATTTTATTTCCTGGGTTTATTATTCTGGGTTATATACGTATTTAATGAATAATATTAATATTAAAATGAAAATACTTAATGAAATGAATAAAAAACAATTATTGTATGGTAGTATGTTTTTGCAATATAAATTATTTCTAGCAAATTTAGATGATGACGAACCCTTATCTAGCAACTTAGATGATGATGATGATGATGGTGATGATGGTGATGGTGATGATAATGAATCCTTAACTAGCAAATTAGCAAATGAACCCCTAGCAAATGAACCCCTAGAAACTGAACCCCTAGGATCTGACCCCCTAGAAACCGAACTCCTAGACACTGAACCCCTAGAAACCGAACCCCTAGACACTGACCCCCTAGAAGATGATAATAATTTTACAAATTCTTATAATAATAATAATACAACGATTACAGATTGCTTAATTAACACAGCAATGCATATTAAGCAAACTACAAATAATACTTTTGCGAATATATTAAATATTTCTTATAATACAATAATTAATACAATAACTAATATATTTATATATGTATTTACAAATATAATATTCTATTGTGTAAATAAACAAAATAAGCAAGATAAACAAGATAATAAACAAAATTAAAAAAATACTTAAAAAAATACTTAAAAATAAAATTACACACTAATTACTTTTTCCTATATATAATAATTTATGTTTTTAAAATTCACATACTTTTTTAATAGCATTTACAACAAGTTCATTTGATGTATAATCTGTATTTGCAATACGGTAATCATTTGAACCATTTTCAATATCGGTTTTATAATTTTGTATTTTATCTAATTCCTCTTTATCACATAAACCAAAATTAATAATATTATCCGCATATATTAACGCACATTCATTTATATTTTTATATGAATTTTTAGATGTGTTTTTATCATCTGGAAGACTTGATAAATAACTATCAATAGTTGAATATGCTGCTAAATAAGGTGTTAGCAGTTTATCGGGATTATTGCCTCCAACGGCATAACCATATTGCCCCTCATCATTAAATATTTGATACATATACGAATCGTTTTCTAAATCATATTGCTTATCAAATGACACAACAGGACAACGCGGATTATTATTAGTATTAGTATTGCCTTTGGTATCATTTGAAGTATATCCATTATCATTAAAATATTCAAATGAACGTTGAATAAGATTTATACCATTCAGTTTTAGAAATCGATTAATATCACCATAACTACGATCGCCCGTATAAGTATGTTTATCTTCATTTATTAATAATATTATAGTTGGAACAGATGTAATCTTATTTTCATTTATTAATTTATTTTTATTATTTTCACAATTAATTTCTTCATACGTTGCATCATTTGGTAAATTATTTATTATTTTAACCCATACACTCATAAACTCTTTACAATATTTACAACTAGGTTTATAAAATAACTGTAATTTAATTGTTGGTGTATTATTAATTTGTTTTATATTATTAAAATGTTGCTTTGATAATTTAGTATGTTGCTGTGTGTTTTGTAATACATTATTATTTTGCATAGCTTCAATAATACCTTCTTCAGATGCTTTATTAATATTGTTCTGTGTTTGCATAAGTGTTTCCTTTAATTTTTTTTGAAATAATAAATTATCATCTTCTATATATTGGGTATTTGACATCATTAATTGTTTTATAGAACTTAATAAATTACTTTCAATACTTTGTTTAACTAATAATAGTGTTATTAAACATATTAAAATATATTTACAATATTTTATATATATGTTTTCCATTATGTATATTATGTATATTATTATATTATTATATTATATGTTTTTATTTTTTTTTGTTAATTTATTTACTATTGTACGTTTAATATATTAGGTTTATCCACAAATAAACGAGCGTGTTTATAAAATGATAAACTTAAAAGAGCTTATTTAAAAGCCTAGAACTTATTTGACAGTTATTATATTTAAAGTAGATATTTACTTTCAAATATTA
>Ga0214919_10001836_pt1 | contig 34141 bp, 35 predicted proteins | sample LL1503_MetaG_FD_177994 | JGI IMG/M metagenome (GOLD analysis project Ga0214919, IMG submission 177994) | Freshwater microbial communities from Lake Lanier, Atlanta, Georgia, United States - LL-1503 | ecosystem: Environmental > Aquatic > Freshwater > Lake | place: USA: Georgia | collected...
TCTTCTTTGAACTCAGCTATGTATTTTGCTTTTTGCATTTGCATTTCTCCCATTCAGATTTTGACAATAATATTTGTCTACTGAATTGGGGGAATGCCACAGGTCTTGGTATTGGTGTGCTGTTTTCACTCATAACCTTATCCTCCTATTTTAGAAGCATACACTTCAAATGTTAATGCCACTCGCGAGAAGAGACTGAAAGGACTCAATTTCCGTTTGTGGTAATCCACAAACGCTTCCACCCGGTGGTATGCAACTGATCACTCGTTTCCCAGCGAGTAGGCCTACTACCAAGGCCATGCTTGAGCAACCTACAACCAAATCGCAGGACGCGACCTCCTCAAGCAAAGTCTTCGCACCACCGTAATTAATTGGGAGGCGAAACTGCTCTTTTGCCCAGTCATACTTGTTTGGCGCCTCCGACGGATGTGGACGTATCAGGATGCGGTTAACAGACATTTTCAGTATGTTTAGATTTGACAGGAAATAGCGCAATGCTTCCTGTTCCGTATAACCCCAGTGCCGCCCGTTTCCATGCTGGCGCTTGGCATGCTCACTAATAGGTTCGCATACGTAGAGCACGTTCAAGCCGCCATCGTTGCCCTTACGTGTATGCGGTATTTTAGCCAATTCACACTTTAGTTCATCAAAATAGGGATTGCCCATTAACCGCACATTGATCTCTGGGAAGATTTCACATGCCATGGTCTGCGCCAGTGAATCACCAACCCATATTTCATCTGGAAGACGCCTCTCCCCATTCCTAACAAATCTTTCAAGATAGTTTACCCAATGATCCAGAAATGCGACCGAACGTTTAGCCATGGATCTGGCCAGTGCAATGGCCTGCCATTCAAGATCCGACTGCCAACTAGTTCCACATAGTAACCATTCGCATTGATCAATCGCGTTACCAAGTGTTTTCGAGCAAACCGGCCCCAGTTTACGCTCAAAAATTTGTTGCGCCGGACCTGCAAGTACGTATATAAACTGCCTATTCTGTCCACGCACATAGCTAGAAAGAATCTCCGCACCTCCCGCATCATGGGCAACGATGCAAATCATCTATGATGACTCGAGTTCACTGAACATATTGAAAGCGACTTGGCGGATGTCAGGACGCCGGGACATCAGTTGCATCCGCATCAAATAATTCGTGATTCTTAGTGGCACGCATCAACCTTCCGAGAATATTGGAAATCAATTTAAGATATAACGATATCTTCTCCATCATTTGAAATCCCATTGCGCTATCCATATTTGTTTCTAGCTTCTCATTGCAAATATTCTTATCGGGGTTTCGCATAAACTCACAGCGGGCCGTTCACTTTCGCTCTAACGACACTTGCCTGCTGAAGCAGCGCAATGGTCTCTCCAATGCCCCGTCTCAAATCACCGGCAAAAACAAAACCTTCAGACCTAAACCGCTCACAAGAAACTTCATAGGAGAGCTGATTCATGATCTTGCTATCAACAAAGCTTACTTGCAGGTCCGGCACAAACTCCCGAATGCCGTCCACAATCTGCCGAACTGTAGCATTATGAGTTAGCACATTGTAAATACGGCCATCAAAAAGATCCTTACGAATAATAAAGGTGATGGCTCGCGCGGCGTCAAAAAGATCAAGGTATGGACGCTTTTGATCATAAGCAGTGCTCCATACCGTGATGGGCTGCCCCATCGCTGACTGCCAGCAGAACTTATTAACCGCCGTATGAAACCGCATCCCTGGCGAAGCGCCAAAGATGGTGCCAAAACGGCAAGAAATTGCGTTCAAGCCACGCTCTGCCGAAAGTCGTGTGATCAACTGCTCCTCCTTGAGCTTGGTAATAGCGTAAGGGCTTTGTGGTTTTAACTCCTCCAGAGTGCAATTTTCAGCGACAACTTCGTTTTGCGTGCCATACACGCTTGTGGAGGAAAGCGCTATCAGGCGCGTTCCGGTCTGTACACAGGCTTCGGCCACCTTAACTGTGGCCTGATAGTTATTTGCCTCTAATATATCGGCCTTATCAAAACTGCCCGCAGCATCAGTAATGGCCGCAAGATGAATCACCACATGTGCATCTTTCAACAATGGTAGCAGGTCAACGCGGGTCACATCCGCTTCAATGAAGCGATAACGACCCACTGCAGGCAAATTAAATAATGAAGGAAACCGCTGTGTCAGCATATTGTCAATCATGACAATCTCAGCACTAGGAAACTGCACAGCCAAATCACGCACAAGATATGAACCAATATGACCAATGGCACCAGTAACTACAATTTTGATACCAACTCGGTTACTCACTATTTGCTCCCGGTTTCCTAGCTGTTAGGCCGAGCATATAATCTCGATCACCCTTCCACTGAAAATGGTCTATCGACATAACATCAAGTTTGATTTTTTTGCATACAGCACGCAACTTTTTCTCACTATAGCAATTGGTGTGAAACTGCCCGTCACCATTTTGACTTCCATATAAAGTGGCCGTAAGATATCCCCACCGATTAGTGGGCTTATATGTATGCGTACCAAACCAGTGTTGACTAAATATTGATTCTTCGTCATTTCGATAGAAATCTTTCCAATCATCCTCGGCCGCGAGCCACTGTTTGGCTGCCATTTCAAAATCCACCGTAGATAGATACAAGGTACCACTAGGTTTGAGTACTCTAACGACCTCATAAAAGAATCTAGATTCATCCATAAAAGGAAGATGTTCGATCAAACCCTCTGATCTTATTTCATCAACAGAATTATCTGCATATGGCAAGTTAAAAATATCATATTGAACAACAATCAGATCATCTGAGAAAATCTGATTGGGATATCGCAACCGAATCTGCTCAAGGGTATCCATGTCAACGTTAATATAGCCAGGTAATGGCCGACCGCCACAACCCAAATTCAAACGAATTAGTAATTGACCGTTCATATTTTCCTCATTTCAAATAACACTGGGGACTTTTCTGTATTTTTTATAATCATAATAGTTGCGAATATAGTCCTGACTCTCATAAGGTCGATCACATAGCACAGTAAGCACCGAATTAGTAATTACGTAAGTTTGCTGCGCCCAAATACTAGGAGGAAGAAGTAAACCAATGTTTGGTTTATCCAACACAAAAGTGGCAACTTCGGAACCATCATCACAAAGCACCTCAACACTACCATAGGGGCAGGTCAGAAATTGGGTACATGCTTTATGAGCATGCTCACCTCGAACAGAGCCATCAAACCCTCGTACAACGAAGACGCGAGCGATTGAAAATGGAACATCCGTAAATCCTTCCATCACCGTGAGATCACCGTTTTCGGCAAAATCATAACGAAGATTTATGAGCCTTACCGCACTTAATGAATAAAGCAATTTGTAAGGGTCATGATCCGTGATATTAGAAGTCATTGTTGTACCTGCTTTTATGGAATAGATTTAGTAACCGCTTTCCGACCAGAGGCCCACCCACTAATTAGCAGGGCAATGCCATCTTCAAGATTGACGAAGGGTTTCCAACCAGTCACACCAGAATACTTTCCGATATCGGCAGTAAATGTTCGAAATTCAATCGGTGAAACACCTTCTGGCCAAGATACACATTGAACAGCAACCATTTGACCCGTTATTCTTCTTGCCTGATTGGCCGCTACCACAAACGCCTGCTTAACTGTTGTGCCAATTCCACTTGCAACGTTGAAGGATTGACCGCGAAGCTGAGGGCATACACCGGCAATGAGAAGTGCATTCACAACATCGGTGATGTAGATATAATCACGCATGTAATTACCATCCCCATAAACCAGCAAATCTCTACCTTCCAAAGCCATGGTTGTCACTCTGTTCAAAATACCGCGATCGTTTGCCAAACTCATATTGATACTCGGCCCATACACATTCGCCAGTCGCAATGAGACAGTATCTAGCACATCCTGCTGCGTAGCCAAGGCGAGTTGCTGTTCTGCAAATAGTTTGTGCAGGTCATAAACGGTTATTGGTTTTGGTACGACGGTTTCTGCAATGGGCCATTGCGGCGTCAAACCATAAACGGTGGCTGTAGAGGCAAAAACTACTCGCGGTTCGCTTCGCTGTTCCTGAACCGCCTTAATAAGATGATTTAAGGGCAATAGCGTTGAGTTCAGACTTTCATCAGGATTCTTGGCTGCCTCATATACACTGGTATTTCCAGCAAGGTGATAAATAATATCAGCCTGTGCAACAATTTCAACCCAAGTGTTAGCGGTGCGAACATCAGCCTTAATTGTTTTAGTATTAGCCAATGGCGCTAAATCTCCACGACTAACCCGAATCACCTTACATGAATGCTTAACTAACGCATCAACGAGTGCAGAGCCGATATAACCACTTGCGCCAGTGACAACTGCCATTTTCCCGCTTAGCTTATCTAAGTTTCTCATCACTTATTTCTTCACGACTGCAAGTGCAAAATTTGTGCTTGCCGAGAGTCTTCTGGGAAGTTGTCCATCGGCAACGTACCGCAGATTGAAAATGGGGTACATGCCTTCCCAAATATGGAAAGGCTAAATTTGATCGGTGGTGTTATGGTTGATCAGAATCATCACGTGGGGCATGAGGCAACTGAATCAGTGCTAGCTGTTTTAACATCAAATAGCTTGCATCGCGTGCTGTTACGGCAGGATTATCGATTGGCCACACTATTCCTACGTCGAGGTCATTCCAATGCAAACCACCCTCGTCGTCGGCGTCATAATTGCGGCTAACTTTGTAGTGCAGATCAGCCCAATCACTCAGCACACAAAAACCGTGCGCAAACCCCGGGGCCATATAAACCTGCCGTGGGCCTGTATCGTGCAGTTCTATGCCGAACCATTGGCCGAACGTTGGTGAGGTAAATCGCAAGTCTACGCCCACATCAAATACACGCCCTCTCATCACGGTTACAAGTTGGGCTTGCGGACGCTTCACTTGAAAGTGCATGCCACGTAAAACGCCCTTTACTGAACGGGATTGATTATCTTGTACAAAGGTCTCAGTAATCCCCGCTTCAAGGTAACGCGCTGATTGGTAGGTTTCCAGGAAAAACCCACGTTTATCTTGAAAGCAACGCGGCTCTATAACTAATAGGCCATCGAGTGGTGTATGTTTAATTATCATTTACCATCAGAACCAGCGCGATAACTATTAGCCAATTGGACAACCCGTGCAACGTCTACTGACGAGAGCTCGGGATACATGGGCAGGGAGAGCACTTCATCGGCTAGCCGCTCGGTAACACTCATGTTTGCAGCTGTATGAAGGCGCCCCCTGTACGCCGGTTGCAGATGCACTGGCATCGGATAATGAACACTAGTCTGAATTTCGTTACTCTTCAGGTATTCCATTAGTTCTTGGCGGTTGCCTGTTCGTATCACATACAAGTGAAATACGTGCTCTGAGTATTGGCGAGTCGCGGGCAAGTGTAGTGATAGCCCGCCTAAGAGCTTAGTGTACTGAGCTGCGAGTCGTTGCCGCTTGCCGTTGTCGGAGTCCAAATGACGCAGCTTGATTCTAAGAATCGCAGCCTGCAATTCGTCGAGACGGGAATTTCTGCCCACTACGTCGCTGATGTAACGGCGTTGCCAGCCGTACTCCCTAAGCATCCGCATCTTTTTGCCTAACTTGGCATCGTTGGTAGTGACCAAGCCGGCATCACCTATGGCGCCCAGATTCTTTGTGGGATAGCAGCTAAAGCATCCAATATGACCGATGCTCCCCAAGCGCTTGCCCTTCCATTTGCCACCATGGGCTTGTGAAGCATCTTCGATAAGAAACAATTTGTTCATGGCACAAAACTGGCCGATGGCATCAAGGTCTGCGGCTTGTCCATATAGGTGCACGGCAATCACGGCCTTGGTCTTTGGAGTCAAAACTTCCTGTAATTGGGCTGGATTAAGGGTGTAAAAGACCGGATCAACATCGACCAATACGGGCGTCGCACCCGCCGCCTCAATTGCCGCCACCGTAGCTACAGCTGTGTGGGACACAGTGATTACTTCATCCCCGGGCTCAATATCAAGCGCCCTGATGGCGATCTCCAGGGCATCAGTACCGTTGGCCACTCCAATGGCTAAATTGGTGCCTATGTAGTCGGCAAATTCGCACTCCAATGCCTCAACTTCAGCACCCAATATGTAGCGGTTGCCGCGCATCACTGCCAGCACAGCGGCCTCAATTGCATCCTGATAAGTATGAAACTGTGCCGCGGGATTGGCGCAGAGTATCATAACAGCACCTTGACTTCTGGCACATGGACTATCCATTTACCACCAGCAGCGACATATTCCTTCTCTTTAGCCATTATTTCTTCGGCATGATTCCAGGCCAAAAGCACGGCATAGTCTGGTGGATTGTCCTTAAAGGTTTCGTAGGGTACTATCGGTATATGTACGCCAGGTGATAGTTTGCCCTGCTTGATAGGAGTCGTGTCGCAGATGTATTCGATCAGATCGGAGCCGATGCCGCAATAGTTGAGGATAGTGGTACTTTTTGATGTGGCGGCGTAGCCCGCAACCCTTTTGCCCTTAGCTTTAAGTTCTTTAATTAGCGAGACAAGTTTTGATCTGGATTGCTCCACATTGGCTCTGAACGTCGCAAAGGTAGCTAAACGATCCAATCCTTGAGCCTTTTCTTTGGCAATAAGTTGCCTGACCGCATCTTTAACGGGGTGGGCACCTTGGTGAGCTAACACATAGCGCATTGAGCCACCATGGGTTCTTTGCGGTAGAACATCAATCAGCTCCATTCCTTGCAATCCAAACAGATATTGAATCGAAAGAGCCGAGAACAGGAACACATGTTCATCGTAAATCTGGTCGTATGAAGTCTTAGCCACCACATCGCCCAGGTAGGGGTCTTCAAACATCACTACCCCAGTCGGTTTCAGTAGTTTCTTGACCCCTTTTACAACGCCAACGATGTCCGGGATATGACACATGACGTTGGCCGCCAGGAACGCATCTGCCTGCCCATCTTCACGAACAATGATTTCTGCAAGCGCTTCGGAGAAAAACTCAGAGCGGGTACGCACGCCATGTTTATTGGCCTCTTGGGCAACGTTCAAAGACGGCTCAATGCCCAAATGACGGATATCTTGTTCGGCAAAGTTTTTGAGCATGATACCGTCATTGCACCCCAGTTCGACGACAAAGGGATTATCCTTTGAAAGGTAGCCTGACTGCATGACTTGCTGAGCAAACTGTTTAAAGTGCTGCGCCATAAAACTGGAGGTGCTGGAATAAAAAGCATAGTGATCGTGGAACATCTTTTCGGGTGCTGGCTGCTCAATCAGTTGGAACATCATGCTGACCTCAGAGTAGCCAATCTCCATAGGGAAAAAGTATTCATCCTTGATATGTTTGGCGTCAAGAAAGCCGTTACCAAGCGGCTGCAGTCCGAAGTCGAGAACTTTGGTCAGTGGCGCGCCACTAACTCTACAGAGAATATTTGTCATAGTAGATCCACCCAAATGATTTAAAAAAACCGGAAATCTGCATCAGCTTATCCTCCGAAACTTATGCAGTGCTTCACTAAGCATCTCCCAAGAATCTCGGGCAGTAGCTTTGAAGGCCAATCTAGGAGCATTGCTGTGTTATTTAATTGCAAGAGTAGCCCGAAATCTCTTGGAAGCCCACTCAACTGAACACATCCCAAGAAACCACAAAACAAATAACAAATGATGAATCCTGTGAGTCATGGACAACATAGGAACATTTACAGTTAACTGATGCTTGACAAATATCCTACACACTTCGTAAACGCTAAAAGATGGCTCTCGGCTTAATACTATCCACTGATTAATAGTAAACCATTTGATCATATTTGCAATTATTTTATTTGGCGGCACGTTTACAGTCTTGCTGGCACACACACGCTTGAGGCTTGCCAAAAATTCGTACTCGGCTGAAGTGTAAGCCAAAAAATCTGTTGACTTGCAGGACAATGAATTGGCATGCACAGTCAAGAATACCAATGGTTCATCCAACCAACAGAGCCTACCATGTTCGGCCAATAGAATTGGTATCAAGGTATCGCCATAAGGCCCAAACGAGCTCCCAAGCTGGGGTATGCCGCCAATTTTTCTTAGTACATCAATATGCATCACGCCATAGCAGCCAATTAATCGGTTCTTTCTTGACGTGTAATCCATCAGGAATTCCGAGGGGCCATAGCATAGGCAGTTACCTGAATTTGATTTTATAGCCGTTGGAAATAGACCAACTGGACTGCGTGCAGCACCGTAATTACTAAAAACCCCAACAACGTTCGACTCACTATTCGCAATAATCATCTCATATGCCAGTCTGAGGAACTCAGGGTGTAGCAGGTCATCATCTGCAAGCCAAACGAACCATTCACCTCGTGCAATTCCCAGTAAATAATTCATGTTATCAATTTCTCCAAGATTACGCTCCTGGTTTATTATTTTGATACGCGAATCGTTCTTAATTCCGAGACTATCGAAGGTGACTGCCACGTCTTGATAGTCATTCGATATAATTAATTTAAAGTTCTTGAACGTTTGTTGCAGAACAGAACGAACCGCTTGCTTGAGGTACTCGGGGCGGTTGTAGGTTACAAGTCCTACTGTTATTTCTATATCTACTGATTCATTCATACGACGATTTCACAATTTATCTCGTCTACAAGGAAGCTATCCTCCTAGGACTTCCGGAGGCTACCGAGATGCTTCCAGACTTTTTGGAATGCATTTATCACTTTATCGATATCCTCATTTGTTAAGTCATAAACACACATTCCGAACCCCAAGTAAGTAGATTCGTTTAGCTCCTCCGCGACGGGGCAAATGCCTCTGCTGTAATCCACATTGCGGTGGCAAATGTCGGATGTCCACGGGAAACCACGAGACCCATAAGCCAACTTCTGTTGATACATCGGTAGCAAATGAATGTTTTGGTAACGATTGCTCACTGCGACCCCTTCAGCCTGCAGCGCAGCATGAATGCGCTCGCGGTTAATCCCTAATTCACAAATATCTAGAACCAGTGGATAAACGTAATAGACATGAGTGCAGTCAGGTCTCACGACGGGTGTATGTAACCCACGCAAGCCACTTAATCCGTCAGTCAGTCTGTTCGCGAGAGCCTGCCGCGACTGAACGAATCCGCTTAGCTTTTTCAGTTGTTCTATCCCCATCGCGCATTCAATCTCTCCAAGCCGGAAGTTATGCCCAATCATATTGGAAAGATTGGTTACACCCTTGTCGCCCACAACCACCTCAGCATGGTTGCGAATCAGCTGCGCTCGTTCAGCAATCTCGTCATCATTTGTGACCAGTATTCCGCCTTCGCCAGTGTGAATGTGCTTATGGTAATTGAGACTATATCCTCCCACATGCGCCAAAGTTCCAGCATATTTTCCCTTGTATAACGCACCGGGAGCTTGTGCGGTGTCCGATATGACTTTAAGGCCATACCTGGCCGCAATTACCATCAGTTCATCCATATCGGCCGATTGACCAAAAATGTCGGCAACCATGATTGCCTTGGTGTAAGGCGTGATATTTGCCTCAACCGATTTTGGATCCAGATTGAAAGTCTCTGGATCGATGTCAGCAAACACCGGGATAGCATTCCAATGCAATATCGCAGTGGCACTTGCACTCATGGTCCATGGCGTGACAATTACTTCATCCCCTGGCTCGATGCCAATCGCGCCGACAGCAGCTACGAGACCAGATGTCCAAGAATTGAAGGTGATCGCATGCCTTACACCAAAGTATTCAGCGCACTGTCGTTCAAATTCCCTTACTTTGGGACCGCCGTAAAAGTCCTCGTGCCATACCCCAAGGAATTGGGACAACACCCCGCTTTCAATGACCGTCTTTGCGGCCTGCACTTCCTCCATACCAATTGGGTTATAGCGCTTGAAGTCAGATGTTATGGTTTTTGAACCACCAAATAAGGCAAGTTTTTCTAAGTATGTAGAGTTTGTCATTTCGATAGTCCCAGTATTTACAATACTAATTCTTCCACCTCGTTATAGATTGGTAGCTTGTTTTATTATTTCGCAAATTCGCTGTGCAGCAAGGGCGGATTTGCCTGTGCTTACAAGTGGATCGCCATGCTTCATGGCGCGATAAATATTGTCGACAGCTTGGAGCATGGCCTGCGGCGCTTCCCCAACCCGACGCACAGTATCACCAAGTACACGATATCCTTTGAACCTCGCACTGTTCTTGACGTAACGTTCACGCCAGAACATGCCACCATCTTCCATCACTATGACTCCGTGAGAAAAGACTAGCTGAAGTTCAAATATTGCAAAATCTCCCGCATTCCCACAAACAAGTTGCACCGACAAGCCGCGAGGCCCCTCAAGCCACGCTGGAATCGTCGGATCAGTTGGGAGGAAATCCACTATGGGAGTGCCAACTCTGACAACCTCCATTGGCCCGATGAGCCTATGCAATAGCTCCAGCATGTGTGAGCCATTGTTCAAGATCCCCTTGTTATATATGCCAACCACGGAGCGTAGCTCACCCCACGCCCCTGAATGCATGTCTGCCTGTAGCTTGTGTATATCAGGATCCCAGGCCCGAGTGTGATTCACTGCAAGCAGGACGCCAGCCATACGGCACTCAGCGACGATTCTTTCGGTCTTAGCTAAGGAGTTCGTCACCGGCTTTTCGCAAAAAATCAACCTTGGTCTCAACCGAATGGCTATTTCGAGATCATCTTCGTGACAGGCTGTCGGTGAACAAATACTGATTACATCGAACTTATGCCCAGAATCTAAAACTTCCCGAATCGACTGCATTCCAACTGGCACATCCCAAGTAGTCATGTATTCGGTTCGACGGTATTCGTCCGGCTCTACACAGGCCACAATTTTGAATCGTCCATCGCGAGTATAAGCACCGGCATGTGTAACTGGCAATTCACCGTCCAATTGACCTTGATCGAAAATCCCAGCGATGTTGCCGCACCCCACAACAAGGACTGTTAGATTACCTGACATCGTTGCTCTCTGCCAGCGCGAGAACTTCTCGCCGTCGCGTCCATCGCACGTTCACCAGTTGATCGGCAATGCTTGCCAAGAAAACTTCGGCGAGATCTGCCACCCACTTGCATTGGCCTTGCCTTACCCACCGATCGCACACGATATGCTCACCCTGAAATACGACCGGCATGAAAGAATGCTGTAGTGCGTGATGTTCATCAATTAAAGCGCAACCATTTTTCGGGTCTTAAAAGAAGTCGGTCGATTCTGTGTGCTAAAGACTTCTTCAATGAAAAAATTAGGTGACATGTCAAGAAGTTCGAGGTAGATGTCACGAGCGGCGGCTAATTCAACAATAGTCACTGCGCCTGCACCGAGAGATTGCTTCTTTGCAACGGCTCTTTCCAGCATGATGTTCTCGTATATTTTTGCCCCGTGGCCCGCATTGACACCCACATCACGGATGAATAATTTATATGTATCCTCATACCTTCGGTCATTATCCTTAATAACACCTGTGAATTCAAAGTCATATCGATATGGTACTTTGCGTACAGCCTCAAGATAATGCATATATGTGAAACAATCATGCACTCTCGGGCCCAGGAAGAGGAACTTCACATTCAAGCCAGACTTGGAAAGTAAATCGAACGTGGATCCGTCGCCAACAGAGCATTTTCCAATATCCTTGATTAAATGGTCATTCTTTCCATATAATATGTTAGACATTAGAGGATCTACTGACCGTTTCCATTGATGCTTAACTCTTAAATACTCATTCAAAGCACCCATTGAACTTGGCGTATTCTCCACATCATATGGATCGCCTTTACAAAAGCTGAAACTGTAAGTCGGCATCACTAGAGTGGCAACATTGAGCGACAGGATTAAATCGGCCACTGACTCAAGGATGACGGACTTGCCGATACCAATGTTCGGTGACCCGAATTGCATCCCCGAATGGATATACAAAACGTCGCACTCATCAGCACCTATCTGACGCAGCGTATGCAGGAAATCCGCGCTGTTAATATGTTGACCATTGTGGCTGAACAAGCAGTTATTCATAGGAACTAATAAAATTGGGGTCTATCATGAAACCGAGGCACCACCGTCAAGAAAAATCTCCTGACCAGTCATCCATAGGTCTTCCTTGAGCAGGAAATCAACCGCGTCCGCAACGTTGTTGGGACTGCCTGTGCCAAGAATATAGCGGTGGAAGCGCTGGACATCAGTACTGTTGGTAAATAAGTGCTCGGTCATGCGAGTGCGAACTGCACCGAGTATCAGGGAGTTAAACCGGGTCTGAGGAAACTCCACGGCCAATCCCTTTATTAGGCTGTTGAGGGCCCCTTTTGCAGAAGAGTAGATGGCATTTCCCCTATCCCCGAACTTACTGAACAGTGCAGACATGAAGACAACTGAACTCAGTTCTTCCCGGTGAGGCTTACGTGTCAGCACCCGCAGAATTTCGATAATGCTGAAGACGTTCACGCTGTAGATGGCCAAGGTATCGGTCAGCTTGAACGCGCGCAGCGGGAGGATCTTCAGGTACCCAGCAGCATGAACAACGCGTTTGATCTTCATTCCTTCCTTTTCCAGAAAGTTCTGGAAGTCTTCGTACAGTCCCTCAGGTGCAGCCAAGTCTCTGCACCATATCTTCACATCGGTTACTGCACTCAATTGGGCTGCTAGAGCATGCAGCGCCAATTCATCTCGACCATGCAGCAGAAGTCGGTCGGTTCCAGCCCTTCGCCTGGCAACCTCCGACCCTAGGGTGGAAGTTGCGCCGGTAATCAGCGTGTAGCCGCCTTCACTTCCTTGAGGCAAGTACATGTTGTAAAAACTCTTTGATGCTGGCAAAGCGTTTCAGACTCGCATCGTCCATTTGGATGCCGTAATTTGAGTCCAGAAGGGCGATGACACTCAAAGCATTCAATGAATCCCACTGAGCCAAATCCTCGAAACGCTCATCCTGCAGTAGTTCCTCCACTTCAAGGATATCGCACAGTTCGACTATCAATTTTTCCATTCAAATCTCCAGAACATTGAGGAAAGACAAATTTTGCAGGGGCATGAGCAAGGAACCCCAGGTCAACCCTACGCCGAAACCTGCCATGCAAAGCAGGCGTGACTGGTTGAAATATGCTGTTTCGAAATTTGTGCAAAGAACTGCTGGGATGCTCACGCCGCTGGAGTTCCCAAATCTTGGCACCAAGTTCATGGGCATTTTTCCATCAGGCAGGCCCAGTTTCTGGGCCAGTTTCTTGAGCATGAACGGGTTGGGCTGGTGAAACAGGAAGCTGTCCACTTGGGATATGTCGACCCCTCGGTCTTGAAGCAGTGCTTCTATCATGGGTGGCACTTCGCGCATCACAAAGTTGAAAACGGCATCGCCTTTCATCACAAGATTTTCGAGCGAGCGGACATTGCCGTTGACATCGGACTCTGGTGCGCTGGTTGACGGGCTCGAGCGGATCTTCATGCCACCAGCAGGGACCATGAGCGAGTCCCATCTAGCGCCGTCAACCTGCAGGTTACCATTGACAATGGGGGCTTGGTCGTCTGCGTCAATGATGGTTATTGAAGCGGCGTCGCCGATGATGGGGCGGCTGTTTCTGTCACCCGACGCCACCAGGCGACTCGCTACGTCCACATTCACCAACGCAATGCGCCGGAAGTTTTTCTGGTTGAGTAATGAAAATGCCGTGATCAACCCTACGATGAATCCGGCACACCCCTGATTGAGGTCGAGGCAAAGCATATCCTGCCGCATTTTGAGGTGGCCATGGATTATGTAACTTGTTCCGGGGATCAGGTAGTCAGGAGTCTGCGTCACCACAATTAACGCATCAAGACTATCCAGGTCCAGTTCGCCACTGCGTGACAGGGCTTCGAATCCTGCGATCACTAGGTCGGAGCTGGTCACGCCCTCAGTTACCACCCTGCGCCGGTCAAACCCCATCACTCGTTTGAGTTTGGCCGACTGTTGCCGATCAAAGTTATAGTCCCCTATCTCATTTTCGAAGCTGACCTCGTTAGCTGGGAGAATTAACTGGATTCCTCTAAGGCGTGAGCCTATGAATTCAAGCTTCATGGCAGTTTGCGATTTATGAATTCGACAATCATTTTTAGCGATGAGAAATTTTCCGGGACAATGTCAATCCCATCAATAATGAAACCACAATCTCTTTCGATGGCCTCTACCAAGAAGATAATGTCCATCGAATCGAGCACTTCCGTGAGATTTAAATTGTCGTCCAGCAGGGATGTTAGTTCAGGTTTGATCTCGAGAATTATTTTTTTGAATTTGTCCCGCATAGGGTCTTTCCGATTGTTTGCCACAGTAGCTTAAATGTATCAGTAGCCTAGGATTCGTTCTTACTCTACATCGCTAGAGATAGCTTGGCTGCCGCGTCTCTCCAGGTAAAAATAGTCGTGGTCAGGTGAGACAATCGCTTTCAACGCGAAACCTGTCCGCCGGTAGAGGTTGATGGCCTGGAGATTGGATGCATCCACATGCAGGCCGAAGGTGTTCGCGCCCATTTTCTGCCCCTCCATGAACATTAGGGAGATCAACTGTTTGGACAAACCAGTGCCACGATAATCTTTTGCGATATAAAGGCGCGCTAGGTAATGGACATGCTCCCTTAGAGACGGCATTTTCCTGGAGGCGAAGACCTTGATGGCCATCCTGAACTTTCCCGGGTCCACCGCCGCCTTGCTATATTCCCGCAATGAGTGAAACTGCAACAGCGAAACTTCCCTCAGGGGCTTGCTCACCATCAATCCGGCAAAGCTGCCGTTCGATGGATCGATGGCGAGCAATCCGCCGTGCAAGTCAGACCGGTCGTCCAGGATCAGGCGCAGGGCCACCTTTTCATGGTCCCGGACATTTTCTCGTATGAGCTCGAAGAACCGTCTGTCGGACTCGCGTGCAGCGAGTAGCAGGAAATCCATCAGGCGGGAGTCCCCATTTAACATGCCGTCACTTAGCTGAATGAAATGCATTGCAGGATCTCGGAAAGCCATCACTCGCCGGCCAATTTCTTGAAGTACAGCCGGTCAATCTTGCCATTCGGATTCATTGGCATTTCTCCGATTTCCTCCAGCCTTGAAGGAATCATGTAGGCTGGAACTTTACGGCTAAGGTGGTTCTTGAAGCCCTGGAAATTCAACGGTTTGCTAACTTCACAGTAGGCGATTATTTCCTTTCGTTTTTGAACATAGACGACGCAGACGTTCTTTACCTCAGGGACTCCGCTGAGAATGGCATGTTCAATGTCCGCCAGTTCTATGCGGTAGCCCAGGTGTTTGACCATGGTGTCCGCACGTCCCTTGAAGTAATAGATGTCGTCACTGCGAAGTACTAGGTCTCCCGTCTTGTAAATAATCTCGGGGTAGTTGTTGTTGAGTGGGTTCTGAATAAAGGCCCGGGCGGTCTGCTCCGGGTTGTTGTAGTAACCCATCGCGGTTGAGGTACCCCGAACGTGAAGTTCCCCTATACTGCCCTCGGGAGTTTCGCTACCGTCGTTGTTCAGGACCAGCAAGGCAGTGTTGCGGCAAGGCTTGCCCATGGGTATCGGCTGGTCATCCGCCAAGCGCTCCTGAACCTCGTGGTAGGTGCAGTCAAGCGTTATTTCGATCGGGCCGTAGAGGTTCACAAATCGCACGCCCGGAAATCGGTCGAACCATTTATTGAAATGACTGGTTGGGAATACCTCTCCGGCGAACCAGACCATTTTCAGATCAGCCAGCTTGAATTTGTCCAGCAGACGCATGTTCACGATATTTACCATGATGGTTGGCACCCAGAACAGGTAACTCACCCGGCGTGTGTCCAGAATTTCGAGAATCTTTGCCGGATAGGGCGACAGTCGCTCATCGATCAGACATAGTGTGCTGCCCATAAAGGCTAGCATGCAAAGTTCATAGCTGAAGATGTCAAATATGACTGGCGAAAGTGAGCCGGCCACCTCGCTTCCGTTGATGCCTAGTTCGCTTGCACTCCATTGAACAAAATCAATGAAGCTACGGTGATTCAGCACTACTCCCTTGGGCGTACCTGTTGATCCTGAGGTGTTGATAATGCAGTAAGGGTCAGTATCAATGATTACGGCGAGCCTTGAATTGCCAGGATTTCCGACAGAGTCTGCCGCCTCGACCGCGAACATGCTTACACCGTCGAGGTCAAGAGCAGGGACCTTGCAATCTTCTATCTGCTGTAACAACGCCAGTCCCTGCGTGTCGGTGATCACCAGCACTGGGCTGATGACTCCGAGGATTTGCCCAATCCTGTCAGCCGGGCTCTTCATGTCCAGATTCATGTAAGCGCAACCGACTCCGGTGATGGCCAGATCGCTAACTACTGTACGGAAGGACTTTTTCAGAAGCACCGCAATAATGGCATTAGGCCGTATTACCATGTGCATTAGCAAGCCGGCTAGCGCGTGGGTTGCTTGTTGCAACTGCCCAAAGGTCCAGGACTGGTGGTCCTCGATGACCGCCGTCTTTCCGCCACAGCGTTCTGCAGTTTCCTCAAAATAGTTGTAGACGCTAGTCTTCATTTCTTTTCTCAGCAATTTCGATCAACTTCAGGAGTTTGCGATGGCGCGAGGCGGTGTGTTCCCAAGCCTCGCGTTTAAGCGCAAGGTAATGCATACGCGGGTCCGGATCGGCCGGAGCCTCAATGCGAACGAAGCCGAGTAGGGCATTAAGTTTTGCAACCGAGGGATTGTCGGCGAGTTGGTATCCGCGTATGTGTTCCATTGAATAGTTCTCAAACACATACCCGAGGCTGTGGAACACCACGCTCAGACTGAGCAAGCGCTCACGCGCATAGGCCGCAATCCAGAAGCCACCAACCGCGGATTGGTTCCGGATGTCAGTAAGCGAATAAACGCCAACAAAATGGTCCGCGCGCTCTACTCTCAGGTAGGTTTGAGTGGAAGAGGACTTCAGAGACGCCATGAATTGCCGATGCTCGTCGGGTGTAATGCATTGATCCGATGTCATCCACCGCCGAACCTGGGGGTCGTTACGGCCCTGCAACACTTCATCGGATTCCCCAATGGTCAGATCCGTGAAGTTTTTGAAGGTGTAGTGGCTCGTGGAGATAGTGCTCACCGTATGTCCTGCGTTACAAGGGGCTCACCCAATGCGATGGCGCGTTCAGCTCGCTTGCCCAGAAGCGCCTTGTAATGCCGTGGATGCAAGCCGTACCCCGGACGAATCACACGAATGTTTTCTTCGGTGAAGTCGTCCCCTAGAGCGATGTTGCGCGCAGCATAAATGGAACGCTTGCCGGCGCTGACCTTGCCTTCGGCTTCTTCCAAACCATAGAAAACCTGGCCTAGAGCGTCGAAGGCACGGTTTGCCTCAGTTACCAGCAGAGCCATTTCATGCGGCTCCATCGAAAAAGAAGAGTCAACACCGCCGTCTGCGCGCGACATTGTCATATGCTTTTCAATACAGGTCACGCCAAAGGCAATCGATGCCACCGATACCCCAATTCCCAGCGTGTGGTCAGACAGACCCACATCGCAGCCAAACAGCGCCGCCATGTGTGGGATGGTGCGCAGATTGATCTCTTTGGGATCAGCCGGGTAGGCACTGGTGCACTTGAGCAAGGTGAGGTCTTTGCAGCCATGCTTGCGCAGTGTATTGACTGCCTCGTCAATATCTGAAACCGTGGAGCCTCCGGTGGACATGATCACAGGCTTGCCTGTTTGTGCCACACACTCCAGCAACGGCGTGTGGTTGATCTCGAATGAGGCCACCTTGTATACAGGATTGTCTAGCGTCTCAAGAAATTCCACGGCCCGGGTACTGAAGGGGGTGGAGAAGCAAGGGATGCCTTCGCTACGGGCTGCGTCGAACAGCTCCTTGTGCCACTCCCATGGGGTGTTGGCTTCCTCATACAGGTCGTAAAGCTCCCTTCCGAGCCAGGGTGAACTTGGCTCAGTGATGGTGAAGGCGCCGCGAACAGTGATGCAATCAGGGGTATAGGTTTGCAGCTTAATCGCGGACACACCCGCTTGGGCTGCCGCCCTCACCATGGCCAGGGCCATAACCCTGGATCGGTTGTGGTTGCCGGACAATTCGGCAATTATGAACGGCCGGTTTCGGTAAGGTGTGGCGTTCATGGCTTGCTCTCAACTAACGCAACCGCGAGGATGGCTCTGACAATTTCATCAACCCCCGCTTCTGCAGACTTGATGTACTGGCGTTGCCGGCGAATCATTTGGCCAGCTCGGCGGCGTGCCCTAACGTGGGCTAGGGCGAGTGCCTCGCACGATAGCTTACGCAAATCACCTGCATTGACAATCAGCCCCCGTTGATCGTACCATTTCAGTGAATTGCGCTGGTTGTCTGCAACCCAACCAGAAATCATGGGGCAGCCGGCCGCAAATGCTTCCAGCATCAGGGTGCTGCCCGGGGTGAGTAGACACCGCGCTTGGCGGTACAGTCGCAGCATCGCGCCGGCATCCAACCCGCTGAAGAATCGGACGCGGGACCTAGGAACACCCGAGTGATGCAGCACCTTACCCGCCGGTAGACGACGACCCGAAAGCACCCAGATCTGCATCACGGGTTCAATCTGCGCAAGGCGGGCAAGCATACCGGCCACCCATTTTTCTTGCCGCGTGCCGCCTGAGGCAATCATGAGCGCGCGTCGTGGGGATGGGCGCTCTGCCAAATGGGCGGCGGCAAGCATATCGGGACGTAGCATCAGATAGCGCCCGCCTAAGAATAAGCGAGTGTTTGGCGCCAACCGGAACTGCCAGGCCTCAATGCCCTCGTTGTAGCAAACCACGATGTCCGATATGTAATTGATTTCACGAAAGTCATCGATGCAAACCGAGCGTTGAGGGTAAGTCGCTGTCAAGCCTTGCCAAAACTCCTGGCCAAACTGGTAGCCGTCCACAACCACCACGCTGTTGCTCCAGTTTTGCTGCAAAAACGTCTCTTCGTTCGGTAGATCGACCACTGTGACACCGCTGCCTTGAAGCGCGGCTCGTGTGGAGGGGCGTACGCTTCGGCAGTAAAAAGAAACATGCGCATTGGCTTTCAACAGCGCATTGGCGAGTGCCCTGCAACGGGACATGTGTCCCAAGCCTACCTCGCTCGACTCGTCTACCCTAAATACCACGCGGCGTACGATGCTCACGCTGGTTCTCCGTCGTTGGCCGGAGATTTTAGAAGCCCTTCGATGCGTAAGATGCCCTCGTTGGTTTGTAAGAGCTGTATGGCTAGCCCCCCGTTGACGTGATTCATGGGAAGTTCCAGAAGACTTCCGTGCCCAGAATCCAGAGGGTAATTCTCTGACTTCGGAGCCCTCTGGGCAATATACAGTTTAGTGTGGAGACAAGCCGCAACCCTGCAAAACCAGTTGGAAACCACAACGCGCGATGGGACTTATTGTTCATGTTCTTGTCAAAGCGTTGGCGTGTGTGCGTCGTCGAGGACCCGCACATGCTCATATTCACGCCAAGCCTTGAACATAAGTTCAGCACGTTGCCAATCTTCGATAGTATCTATGTCCTGAACTTGTGATCGAGGAAGAATGAATGGGACGGCAGCGTCAGAAAACCCTGCAACTTCCGTTAGAACAGCTTTTGCCCTCGACCAATAGAATTGTCCTGCGTCGTGAAATGCAGGTGATAAGTCTTGTGATCGTGTCATGTAGTGTTCGGGTTGCAGCATCGCTACCCTGCCGTTTGGAGTAATCATGATGGCACGCTGGATAGGAAAAGGATAACTTGTAACAGTAAATACAATTTCGCTTCCAGTCTTCACAAGTAATTCAAAAGCCTCAATTAAGTCGCCAGATCTAATAAATGGTGCTGTCGCGTAGACGGTACATACAAATTCAACGCTACCAAGATTTGATGCTGCCCACTGAACAGCATGCTTAATCACGGCGCCCGTTGCGACATAGTCGTCTGATAATTCAGGTGGCCTGCTGAAAGGAACCTCAGCCCCCCAAATCTTGGCAACATTTGCAATTTCCATATCGTCTGTCGAAACAATAACGTGGTCAAATTGACCAGAAGCTATGGCCGCCTCTATCGACCAAGCAATGATGGGCTTACCACAAAAGAGTTTGATATTCTTTCGAGGTATGCGCTTGCTGCCGCCACGAGCAGGGATGACGCAGAGTTTCATGCTTCAAATGCTTTCATAAGTGCATCAATAACATGGTCTTGCTGCAATTTTGTCAATCCGAAATACATAGGGATGCTGATAGCCTCTAAATAATAGGATTCCGCCTGTGGGCAATGACCCGCGATAAAGCCCATCTTTTCATAGTAAGGCTGGCGATAGACCGGGATGTAATGCAAGTTTACAAGCACACCCTCCCCGCGCAAAACTTCATAGACCTGTAGATGGCTCTTGTCGATCTTACTTAGTTCCAGTCGAATAACGTACAGGTGGTAGCCAGAATAGCTGTCTTCATGTTGCCATGGCGTTTGGATTGGCAAATCTGTTAAGCGTTGGTTGTATCGTCTGGCAAGAACGTGGCGCTGCGTAACAAATTCATCGAGTCGCTGCATCTGGCTTAGGCCCAACGCCGCCTGCATGTCGGTCATACGATAGTTGAAACCTAGGTCAATCTGTTGGTAATTCCAGATTTCATGCGCTGGGCGGGGTTGCATGTCTGATGGAGTACTTGTGATGCCGTGGCTACGCAACAAACGCAGATGCCAGACCAGCGTATCGTCATTAGTCACCGCCATGCCGCCTTCGCCAGTAGTAATGATTTTGACTGGGTGGAAGCTGAAAATGGTTATGTGGCTGTAGTGACAGTTGCCGATGAGTTCACCTTTATATTTGCCACCAATGGCGTGCGAAGCATCTTCTATTATCTTGAATCCATAGCGTTGGCTAAGGGCGTGAATGCTCGCCATGTCACACGGTTGACCGCAAAGATGGACTGGGATCACGACTTTTGGCAATTTGCCTGCCTTTTCTGCCTGAGCCAGTTTCTCTGCAAGGCGATCCACACAGAGGTTGTAGGTACGTGGATCTATGTCCACAAAGTCGATGCTTGCGCCGCAGTAAAGAGCGCAATTGGCGCTAGCCACGAAAGTGATAGGCGTGGTCCAGACCAAGTCGCCCTTGCCAACACCCAACGCTAGACATGCAAGGTGCAGCGCGCTAGTGGCGCTGTTGACCGCCACCGCATGCTTGACGCCACAATAGCTGGCTACTGCGTTTTCAAAGACTGGTACGACAGGGCCTTGCGTCAAGAAGTCAGAGCGCAGCACTGCCACGACAGCATCAACATCAGCCTGAGTAATGTCTTGACGACCGTAGGGGATCATGGCCATCAAATCTTTCCAATCTTCTCACGGTTTTGTTTGATCCATGCTGTCAAGGTGTCGGTGCTCATCCACTCGACGTTGTTATCCGAGCAATAAGTAAAGTCAGGGGCAACTAACTTTCCGCCATTGATACGCTTGGGATCTTGGCTCCAGTTATGAATCGCAGGCAGTATCTTGTAGTGCTTAGCGTATTGGTAGGTGTGCGGCGCATCCTCAGGGCCGATCATTTGCTCATGAAGCTTTTCACCAGGGCGGATACCGATGATTTCGTGTTCGGCGGCCGGGGCGGCCGCGAGCGCTACATCAGTTAATTTCATAGAAGGAATTTTCTTCACATAGATCTCAGCACCAGCCATGTCTTCAAAAGCGTGCCAGACAAGCTCAACGCCCTGCTCCAGAGTGATCATGAAGCGGGTCATGCGCGTATCAGTAATAGGCAGCACGCCCTTGCTGGCGAGGGTCAAGAAGTACGGGATTACCGAGCCGCGCGAACCCATGACGTTGCCGTAACGCACTACAGAAAAACGGGTTTCGTTACCCCCCGAGTAAGAGTTGCCGGCGATAAACAACTTATCAGATGTCAGTTTGGTGGCGCCGTACAGGTTGACCGGGCTGCTGGCTTTGTCGGTTGATAGTGCAACAACGCGTTTAACACCTCTGTCAATACAAGCGTCAATGAGGTTCATGGCACCAAGCACATTGGTCTTAACACATTCAAAAGGGTTGTATTCAGCAGTTGGGACAATCTTCGTTGCAGCAGCATGTACAACAAAATCAACGCCATTCAGCGCCCTTGACAAGCGATCTTTATCGCGGACGTCACCGATAAAGAAACGCACCCGATCATCATTGCTATAGCGCTTAGCCATTTCCCACTGTTTCATTTCATCGCGGGAAAAGATAACCACGCGGCGGGGGTTGTATTTGGCAAGCGTCATGGGCACGAAAGTATTGCCGAAAGAGCCGGTACCCCCAGTAATGAGGATGGATTGATTATTAAACATGTGGGTTGCTTACCTTACTTGTCGACGCCAATTTCGCCATTTGATTAACTATGCATTGATAGCCGGAGGTTCTTTTGATACCACCACTTTCCAACTCAACTATCAGTGTGCAGTTTTTTAATGTAGTGATTCTGTGTGCAATTATGAGAACGGTTATCTCCTTACTGAGCTCTTCTATGGCCTGCATAACAGTTTCTTCTGTTTCGTTGTCTAGCGCGCTGGTGGCTTCGTCAAAGATGATGACATCGGCTCGTTTGTAAAGGGCTCGAGCGATGCCTATGCGTTGGCGCTGACCGCCAGACAAGCGGATGCCGCGCTCACCCACAAAGGTTTGATATTGCTCGGGCCAAGACTCGATAATGTCAGCAATCTGCGCCTTTTGAGCCGCGTGCCGAACACGCTTGGGGTCGATCTGAGCCATGGGGACGCCAAAGGCAATGTTTTCTTCGATCGTGCTGTCAGCAAGAAAAATGGCTTGGGGCACGTGTGCAATGTGGGCTTGCCAAGCGCGCTGATTGCCCGGCGCAATGGGCTGACCATCAATCTCAATTGTGCCTGTAGTTGGCTGCAATAGACCCATGACGATATCAAGCAGCGTGCTCTTTCCGCTACCAGTGGTACCAATGAATCCGACGCTGCTACCTTTGGCAATGGTGAGATCCAGGTTCTTGAGCACCCACGGCGTTTGCGGGCTATAGCGAAACGAGACTCGACTCAGGCTGATCTCTTGCCGAAAAGGCAGCGGATTGGCGGTTGGTTGGTCAGCGTAATCGGGCAGCGGCTGATCGAGCAAATCCAGCGCATCTTGCAGCGAAGCCTGACCACCCTGAATGCCGGCCCATGAACCATAAGCTTGCTGCAACACAGGAAGCAGACGCTGAGCACCCAGCGCCAAGGCACCAAGCACAGGAATAGCCTTGGCAATGCCATCTGGTTGCTGGGCCAGTGTATAGGCCAGCGCGGCGATAAGCATCATGCCCAGGGCCTCCATGCCATAACGTGGGCTGTAGTTTATAAACGCGTTATTGCCTTGAGCACGACGCAACGGCTGATCGGCATTGCGGTAGATTTGGCAATAAGCGGCCTGACTACCGTCAATCAAGACGTCGCGTATGCCGCCCAAGCCTTCTTGCAAGGATTTGATGACATTGGTGGACTCCCGAGCAACAGTCTGACTATTGATCAACAAGCGTTTTCGCGTTAATTGAATAATCAACACGTAAATCACCCCAAAACCGCCAAACGCAGAAAACGCAATGACCGGGTCAACAGACAGAAGCGCCGTCAAGATGGTTATTAACATGACGCTCGCACCAATTAGGTTAAGAGTCATATTGATTATGTATATGGTGGCACCAGATTTGCCTGAAATACCATTGATCACTTCGCTGCTGTTGCGTGTAACATGAACTGCATAGGGCTGATACAGCGTGCGGCGGTAGATGCCGATGCTTAGATCAGCCCCAGTGGCGTAGGACAGTCGAGTGCTGGCCCAAAGCAGTAATAAGCGCATGGCGCCAGCAATGAGGGCTGCCAGACCAAAGGCGATGGTAAGCGGCAACAACAGCTGCTTTGGCTCCGTGAGCCCCAGTGTTTGGATGATTGGCTGGGCGCCTGTATTCGTAAAAACATGGGCCGGATCTATCAAAATGGCGAGAAACGGCAGCACGGCACCTATGCTGAGGATTTCAGCAAATGAAACAATAATCATCAAGACAAGCAACAGTCCGAATTGACCTCGGCGACGCAGGCTGATGTGATGCCAGAGGCGAAGCAGGAGTTGTAAGATGGGTTGCGCAGTCAACGTATAACCTTCCAGTGGCTGCTCTTATAGGGGTCAATGTGTTGTCGGGTACGATCGCCGCCCATGCCACACTCGACAACAGAAGCTTTACTCATCAGACAACCAATTTCCGCCTCTTTAAATCCACAGCTAACCGCCAGTGTCAAGCCATTTTTTCGTTGGCATTTATGAAACTTTTCAAAATCATCGAAGACCCGAAGCTTTTTGCATACCTTCCGACGTGACTCAACGCAATGCCGCCTGGTCGGCAGCAACCATGGCACGTACTACTTCACGCATACCGATTTCTGCACGCCAGCCGAGGATCGATCTGGCCCGACTCGGGTCAGCGCGACTTGCGCGCAAATCGTTCGGCCTCATCAAACAAGGATCACAAGTAACATGATCTTTCCAATCAAGCTCAAGTGCTTGGAATGCCTCGGCCACAAAATCTTCTAAAGAATGGGTTGCGCCCGTCGCGATCACGTAATCTTGGGCAACGTCTTGCTTGAGCATGCGTGACATGGCATCGACATACTCTGGGGCCCATCCCCAGTCACGATGAACATCAAGGTTACCTAACTTGAGGCGTTCGTCGCTACCCGCAGCGATACGGCATGCAGCACGCACTATCTTTCGAGTTACAAAGCGCTCAGGTCTCAATGGGGACTCGTGGTTAAAAAGGATGCCGGAACAAGCAAACAAACCATACGCTTCACGGTAATTCGCCACTGACCAAAAAGCAGTTGCTTTTGCGACCGCATACGGACTACGTGGTCGAAATGGCGTTGTCTCGTTGGCTGCAACGTCACTATTTTCACCAAAGCACTCGCTAGAGCAGGCACTGTAATAGCGGATTTTCTTGTCAAGAAAACGTATCGCCTCCAACATGTTAATAGTACCGAGGCTAATGCTCTCCATGGTCTCCACAGGTTGTTCAAAAGATAGACCAACCGAGCTTTGTCCGGCCAAGTGATAAACCTCACTCGGTTCGTAGCGTGCCAACGCCTGAACAACGCTACGAAAGTCGTTGCAAGCCATGGAGGTCAATTCGACGCGGTCGCGAATGCCAAGCTGAACCAACTTGCTGAACGTACCCACTTGCGCATCACGGGAGGTACCAACTACGTTGTACCCTTTGTTCAATAATAATTTCGCAAGATAGGCGCCATCTTGACCTGAGACGCCACATATCAAGGCAGTTTTAGCCATGATCAATGCTCCTTGACAAACATGGTTTGGTAGCCATGCTGTTTAAGCAACGCATTCTTCTTGGCATCAGTTAGATCAGTCGCAACCATCTCCAGCACCATCTCATCCAGCGTAATCCCTGGAACCCATCCGAGTCTTTCCTTGGCTTTGGTTGGGCCTCCCAGTAGGGTTTCGACTTCAGTGGGACGGTAGTAACGTGAGTCAATACGGATAACGGGGATTTTCGAAGGCATGGATTGCGGGTCGTAGCCCGCAATTACGTCTTTACCGCCCGCAAAGAAAAGTTGAGGGTTTACCCAATTGACCAATTCAAATTTGGTTGAGGCGAAGGTGGTTTTTTTCATGAAGATGTAAAGTTTGAGTCAGGCGCTACGATGACTTTTGCAGAGCTTCCCTAGTTGTGTACCAAGGCATGGCTAATCCCAATCCCTGCCTCATCTCTTGCGTAGGCTCATACCCCAGCATCTCTCTAGCCTTATCAATACTGGCCAAACTGTGCCGCACATCGCCCGCACGAAACTCTCTGTAAACCGCTTGGGCATCTTTCAAATGCGGGCATGAGCTGATCAGGTTTTGCTTGATTTGCGCGTACAACTCGTTAAGCGTGGTTCTGCCGCCCACCGCAATGTTGTAAACCTGATTGACGGCTTCTGTGCTTTGCGCGCTGGTGGCCAGAAGGTTGGCTTGCACCACGTTGGCGATATAGCAAAAGTCTCTGCTGGTTTCGCCGTCACCATTGATATAAACAGGCTCGCCTTTGATCATGCCGGCGATCCACTTGGGAATGACTGCGGCATAGGCGCCTTCGGGGTCTTGGCGTGGGCCAAACACATTGAAGTAGCGCAGCCCGATGCTTTGCAGGCCGTAGGTTTTGCCGAACACATCGGCATAGAGCTCGTTCACGTATTTGGTGACGGCGTAGGGGCTCAAGGGCTTGCCGATGTGGTCTTCCACTTTGGGCAGGCCCGGGTGGTCGCCGAAGGTGCTGCTACTGGCGGCGTAGACAAAGCGCTTGACTTTGGCATTGCGTGCAGCAACTAGCATATTGAGAAAGCCCGTAACGTTGCTGGCGTTGGTGGTGATGGGGTCTTCCACGCTGCGGGGCACGCTGCCTAATGCAGCTTGGTGCAGCACGTAGTCAACACCGGTGCAGGCTGTTTGGCAGCTGGCCAAATTGCAAATGTCTGCCCGCGTGAAGCTGAAGTTTTGCCACTGCGCGGGGGTGACTATGCTTTGCACTTCATCGAGATTGCGTTGGTGGCCAGTGGAGAAGTTGTCTAGGCCTACCACTTTTTGGTTGAGTTGCAGCAGTGCTTCGAGTAAGTTGCTACCAATGAAGCCGGCGGCGCCAGTTATGAGCCAAGTGTGCTGCTTGCATTGCAGCTGAGTTTTTAATGTTTCGTAGGCGCTCATAAACGCAAATCACTGCCATCAACAGGCAGCAAGTATTTCAAGTCGTAGAGCACGTGCTCTGGCTTGCCCAGGGCGCGTATGGCTTGGGCTCCCATGGTTTTGAATTGGTTGTGAGCCACGGCGAGGACAATGGCGTCGTAAGCGCCAGATTCGGGATTTTGCACGGGGGTGATACCGTATTCGTGCTGGGCTTGCGCTGTGTTTGCCCATGGGTCAAACACATCGGTTTGGACTTTGTAATCTTTGAGTTCCTCAATGATGTCTACCACGCGGGTGTTGCGAAGGTCGGGGCAGTTTTCTTTGAATGTGAGGCCCATGATGAGCACGCGGGCTCCGTCAACCTGCAATCGTCGGTGTGTCATGGCTTTGACCAATTGGGTGACCACGTAGGCGCCCATGCTGTCGTTCAGGCGCCTACCTGCCAAGATGATTTCGGGGTGGTATCCAATGGATTCGGCTTTGTGGGTGAGGTAGTAAGGATCCACGCCAATGCAGTGGCCGCCAACCAGGCCAGGCCTAAAGGGCAAAAAATTCCACTTGCTGCCTGCGGCTTGTAGCACAGCCTCGGTGTCAATTCCCATTTTGTTGAAGATCAAAGCAAGCTCGTTGATGAGGGCGATGTTGACATCACGCTGGGTGTTTTCAATGACTTTGGCCGCTTCTGCTACTTTGATGCTGCTTGCTTTGTGGGTGCCGGCTGTAATGATTTGACGATAGAGCTGATCGACCACTTCGGCCACTTCGGGTGTGGAGCCGGAGGTGACTTTTTGGATATTGGGCAGGCGGTGCGCTTTGTCACCTGGGTTGATTCGCTCGGGGCTATAGCCGCAAAAAAAATCTTGGTTGAATTTCAGGCTACTGAATTTTTCCAACACAGGCACGCAATCTTCTTCAGTGCAGCCGGGGTAAACGGTGGATTCGTAAATGACAATGTCACCCGCTTTAAGCAACTTGCCCACAGTTTCGCTGGCTTTAATCAGGGGCCCAAGGTCTGGGCGCTTGTGCTGGTCGATAGGAGTGGGCACTGTAACTATAAAGCAGTTGCAAGCTATTAGGTCAGCTGGGCTGGAACTGAAGCTGAGATGTTTAGCCGCTTTAAGTTCTTCGGGCTCTGTCTCAAGAGTAAAGTCGTGACCACCTTTAAGTTGGTCGATGCGCTTGAGGTTGATGTCAAAGCCAAGCACCGAGCGAATTTTGCCAAATTCTACTGCTAATGGTAGGCCAACATAGCCCAAGCCAATGACGGCCAGTTTGACATTAGTCAAGTCTATTAGGGCGCTCATGTATTGCTCGGCTTATGGTCGTGGTCAGTTTCCATCTCTAACTTCAAAGCCTTAATTTCGGTCTTGAGCGCATCGTATTCTTGCAACTTGCGTTTCAAGAAACTGCCGGTTAACACAGCCTTTTCAGAAATTCCTGAAGGCGTTAATAGATAGGCATATCCAAACTTGTTTTGGTTTTGGCTAAAGTTGTGAATTTTGATCAAGCCTTTATCAATCAGTGCGTTCAAACAATAGTTAATACCGCCAAAGCTGAGGCCCAATTCTTTGGCCATCTCCCGTTGAGACATGCGGGGGTTGTCATGCAGTAGTTGCATCAACCTGAAGTTTGTGTCTTCTTGTAATTTGGCCCGTCGACTGGTCATTAGAAGGAGTGTTGCTTTGAAATGAACTAAATTGGATAGAATTCAAACAATAACAGGAACGCTACCGCAATGCCGATTGCATTACATGGCATCATTCGATCGAATTAGATCAACTGTAATACATTTTTGAATGAATAAATAAGTTGCGCATAAAAATCCAGCAGATATTTATCTGAGTCGCATGAAAGCAGGCGCTTTGAAACGAACAAGCCGAAGGTACAACCAGTTGTACATGATCAAGTAAATCAACATAAGCACCAGTTGCGCCTCGGTGCTTTCAGCAAAGATGCAAGCGAAAACGGCAAAGATGGCAGCAGGCAACCAAAAGAACAGGGCTACCTTGGCGTTGACGGCATTCAATTGATTGGCTGTATATGTCATTGCAGGATTAAAAAGAGTACGCCTGTAGACCAAGGTGTGCAGGTGCAGTGCGTCCGGCTGGTTCACTGGGTGATTTCTAATTACGTTGCGTCTGTACATCGAAAACAAAGTCTCTATCAGCGGCAGCAACCCAACCACCACTGGCGCCATCGGAGAAATTTGCGGGTTGCGCATGGCCAACAAAATACCTAACTCCACCACCCAAAAACCAATGAGGTACGCGCCAGCATCTCCCAAAAATATGGCACCCTTGGGCCAGTTAAAAATAAAAAATCCAAGAACTACGGCCAAGCTGGTCAGGCACATTTGCAACAACAAAGAATCTCCCACCTTGTAAGCCATGAAAGCCAAACCACTCAGAGCAATAATGGCCAAGCCACAAGCCAGTCCATGAAAACCGTCCACAATATTCACGGAGTGTGTAAAGCCCGCCACCACCAAAAGTGTGACACACAGGGGTGCTCCGGTAATGCTGAGCACCAAGTCGATGGGCCAAACATCGGTTCTATTGACACTGACACCCAAAGTACCGAACAAGCAAGCCGCAGACAAGGTTGCCATGACCAGCCGCAATGTAGGGCCCACCCTGCGCGTTAAATCTTCTGTCAAGCCAGCCAACCAAACGGGGATGGCAGCTAGTAAAAACCAAAATGAGTAATGAGAAAATTCAGCAACTCCGGACACAGCCGCTCCTGAAGCAGCAAGGCCTAAAAAAATTGCGACGCCGCCCAATCTAGATGTAGGGCTGACGTGAAACTTTTGCACCCCTTCGTTACTGTCATGACCAATGCTCAGCACCCTGGTTAACCGACACAGAATCCATGTTGCAGCGACTGTCACTACAAAGCCAAGCAACACTGGCTCCATGTTGACAGGACTCAAAGCGTCAGAGTGTACAAAGCTAAGCATGAGTGAGCAGTAACCTTCGGTTTATCAATACCTTAGGCAAATCCCCAAGCTCGTTTGAGTTGGCTCCAACGCTGCAGGCCCTCTGGCGTTGATCGAACGTGTCGCAGCAAGGCACGCAAGGCCGCCAGCACAAAAGCGATGATCAAACCAGTCACTGTGTATGCAAGAACCAACTTTTTTCGTTCTGGCTTGGCCCTCATCTCTGGAGCCCTGGCCTCATCCACCACTTGAACCGCAGGGCCTTCTTTGGCCTCGTCTACCTTGGCAAGCTCTAGCTGTTTGACATACCCATCCAGCAAGGCTTCTTGAATTTTGAGTGTGTTGTAGGCTTGTGTGGCCTTTTGAACGAAGTTGGATTTCGTGCTCTCTGCCTCTTGCCCTGACTTACTTAGATCGCTTGATTTAGGCTCTGTTTTGCTAAGCTCGTATCTAGCCATTTGGGCGCGGAGTGCAGAAATTTCTACAGCCAAACGCTTCAGATCTGGGTTTTGGGCAGTGGCAAATCTGCCCAGCACTTGGAGCTGCAACTCTTTGGCAGCAATTTGACCAGGTAATGTGCCAGCCTCTGACAATAGGGATGCCACTTCTAACCCAGAGCTTTTTTGGGCTTCTTTATATTCAAACTCCAACTGCGGAATTTTGGTCTGAGTCTTGATAATTTGCTGCTCGTAGTAGGCCCGCCTTTGCTGAGCCTCTGTGACAGCAAGGCGGCTTAAGATGACATTGAGCTCTTTGACCTGAGCATTGGCAAGTTGTGCTGCAAATTCAGGGTCTTTGTCTTGGGCATCAACAAATAACATGCCAGACTTTTTATCAGCCAAGATGGCCACATTCAAATTTAGCGCCTGCCTTGCCTCTTCGGTATTCCTTGCACCATAACGCTCTTTAAGTTTGAACTGCTCAATAAGTGCCGTCTGAACTGACTGGCTGCGCATAAGGGCAATGTGCATTTCGTCTGAACCTTTGATGCCAGAAGCCATGTTTGAAAGCGCACCCAGCCCAGCAAGCCCCGCCAAACTGCCAAGGCTCGCCAAACCACCGCCCCCTCCGCCCGACTGCTGCGAGGGCATGATGCTGGTTCTAGACACATACGTAGCAGGGGTTATCAAGCTCACAACCACGCCAGTGATAGCCGCCAAGAAAGTAACAACAACCAGGGTCCATTTTTCTTGACCCAGTGCAATCAGCAGGTCCAACAGATTGATGTCCTGCTCGGTATTTTCTTGAATGTGATCACTCATATAGTTGTCTTGACTTCACACTCACTGACGCAAGGTCTTAATAGCCGCAGCGCCCAAGCCTAGCTGGTAAAGCACTTGCGTAAAGTCCTTGGCGTTCCTAATTGTTTGGCTCCAGCCAGACTCGCGGTCAAACTTGTCTGGCATGACAATGGTGTCTCCTGGCAGCACTTGTGCGCTTAGCACGTCGTTGCTCCAGTAGCTTTGGTTGGTCATGGCGCTGCCGTCGGCGCGTACCAGAATAACGCCGTTCACGTCTGCAGTGCCCGAAATGCCAACCATGGCAATGTAGTCCTTCACACTAAGACCTGCACGGTACACCAGCGCAGACTCGGTGTTCACGGAGCCAAAAACCTGAATGAAATCAGGACGCGCGGGCACGAGTATCTTGTCGCCATTTTCAAGCCGCAATGAAGGAAAATTTTCGGCAGTCACCATAAGCGATGGTGAGATGTTTAGCGAAATTCTGCCCTCTGGCTTGAGCATTCTAAATCGCTCAAGTGATTGCCTCTGCGCTTGCTGCACCGACTGCACCTTGGCGTTCAAAGAGACTGGATCGGCACTGGCGCCCCCGCTTTGCGACAACTGGGCCACGGCGGCAGAAGACTCAGACTCCATCTTGCGCAGAATCTTTTCCATGTTGCGCTGCTGGCTCTTTTTAACTTCTTCCCTGAACAAGCCCGTCGCAAACAAGTAGGCTTCGGCAGTGGTGCCTCCCGCCTTTTGAATCATGGTTCTCAGGTTGTCGCCTGCCTCAACAGGGTAGACGCCGGGCTTGTTCACTTCGCCCTCCACCCGCACAAACGCTTTGGACCTTGAGGTGGGGATTTGGATGTCCTTGTTAGAAAAGACCGTAATTACATCGCCAGCTTCTAGGACCAAGTCGTCTTGACTTTTGGGTGAGGCTAGTACCTTGCCCAAATTAAAAGGCAGCAATGTGTACTGCAATGTTTCTCTAGAAAATCTTTCCACCACCGCATAGTCAAGGTTCACCTGCTCAGAAAGTTGCCCCACCCTCTCGGCCAGGCTTTCTTTGCTGATCGTGGGCTTGCCTAACTGGGCAATGGCCACATCTCTGTCGGTCAGCTCAGAAGGTTTTGCTGGGTCTGCAGCTTTGTTTGCAGGCGCTTCGTTTGGCTTGAGCATTTGGCCTGGGTAGGGCAAGGCCATATTTTGCGCGTTCTTGTCGAGGGCATTCGGGCCCTTGTCAAGCAGCACCCGCTCAGTTGCCAGATCGGTGGGAACTCGGGCCCTGCCCCTTGCTGTTCTTTCTTGTTCAAACTGATCAAACAGCGTTTCGTTTTGGCGGCGAACTGTGTCTTGGGTCATGAGCACAGATTTTTTTTGTATCACGTCCGACACTCTCATGCCCGGCTTCCAAGCCTGGCGGCTAGGCTGGACAACTGCACCCCGAAGGGAAATGGCGTTGGACAGTTCTGGCACCGCAGCCACCACGGTTAGCACGTCGCCATTTTTAACTAGAGTTTGCTGGCCCGCACCTGTCAGGCTTAGGTCTTGAATACTTCTAGGCTGGTCAGAGCCTGGCTGAATTCTGTCTAGCGTGGCCCTTCTGGGGTCGGCTGTGACGGGCAATCCACCTGCAAGGGAGATGTATTCCGCCAAGGTATCTTTGTCGCCCTTCACTTCAAACACGGCCTGCGTGTTGAGCTTTCCAAGGAGGGCCATGTAGCCTGCAGCCTTGGGGTAAAAAAGCACGTCGCCGTCTTGAAGCTTCACGTCACTGGACTTGTCGCCATTGCCCAAGAAATTATAGAGGTCAAACTCTGCAACCGTTTGACCCTGACGCTTGAGCTGCAACCTGCGCAGCGAGCCGCTGGCATTGGGGCCGCCGCTGGCAAACAAGGCAGATGTAAGCGTGGACTGCCCTGTAAGTGAGTAGCTTCCTGGGTTGCGAGCCTGCCCCACAACAAATACGGTAATTTTGCGAAGCTTGCCTAGCGACACACTGACTTCAATGTCTTTGTAGAACCTGGAAAGGAATGCCTTCACAACGGCATCCATTTGGCCCGCCTTAACGCCAGCCAGCTTCAATGTGCCAAGCTTTGGAAAGGAAATTGAGCCCTGCCTGTCAATGGACACGGTAGCCTCTGCGCTGGTAGAGCCCCAAACACGAATAAGCAGTTGGTCACCAGCGCCAAGCGAATAATCGTCTGACACGGGGGAGCGAGAGAACTGGCCGTTGTTGTTGTTCAGGTTTTCAAAAAATTCAGCGCCATACAAAGGCAATGCTTGGCCTGTGGTTTGAAGCACGTACTTTTGAAACTCGTTGGGCAAGAGTGGCGCGGGCTTCTTTTGCTTTTTGTCGTCCTGAGAAGGATCTGCCTCATCTTGCAAGTTGCCTGTGGGCAGTGTGATGGCCAACAAGCCCGGCAAACCGAGGCCACCACCAAGGGCCGCGCCTGCAGCGCCACCCTGCAGACCTGCGGCGCCTTTGAGAGCACTTAAATCGGCAGCAGTGATGCCTTGGGCACCAGACACTGAAACGAAGGAAACACCACAAAAAACAAGCACCCAGCCGAACAAAACACGGCTGATGGGCTGCGACACATGTCGCAATTTAGGATGCAAAGTTTTCATACCAAAAATCATAATTCAAGATGTGCCATGGCCAATTTCTCAGCACTGAATTATCGCACTTTAGTGGGGCCAAGCTCCCATCCGCAAGATGATTCTTTGCTAGTCGTTTCCCAAACTAAGGTAGGCATTTCTCATACGCCCCAGATTGGTGTCGTAGTAGCGGTTGCTGTTGCGGTCTCGGTTGAAGGTCATCACCAGGCTATCACCCACCTTGGGTACCTCGCCAAAGCCGCCCGTGATGATGTTGTCTTTCTCCAGAACCTTGGTCTCAAGCGAGTAGGTCCACTGGCTCACGCCCCTTAGGCCTAGATACTCCAGACTCTTGTTTTCTCTGGGCGTAAAGGGAATGGCAAACTGGATACCGGCAAAAGAGACCAAGGGCTGAGACTCTGTCATGCGGGTACGCCTGAAGTAAATATTCAAAGTGGTGTCGCCGTGCCAGAAGCGCTGGTTAATGCTAAAGCCCTTGTCCCCCGCCCAAAACTTGCCCTGAGTGATTTCGGTGACCGCGGTTTGTTGGTCGTTGTTGGCATAGCGGTAGTTCACCAAGCGGTAATTGCGCTCGTTGTTGCTGGTCAGTGTGTCGTTCTTAAAAGAGCCTTCCGTGAGGCCCAGCTTGTGCCTGCCGTTGTCGGATTGGGTGCTGGTCTCAATCTGGCGGCCATCCCACA
>Ga0214919_10001837_pt1 | contig 34136 bp, 25 predicted proteins | sample LL1503_MetaG_FD_177994 | JGI IMG/M metagenome (GOLD analysis project Ga0214919, IMG submission 177994) | Freshwater microbial communities from Lake Lanier, Atlanta, Georgia, United States - LL-1503 | ecosystem: Environmental > Aquatic > Freshwater > Lake | place: USA: Georgia | collected...
TATTTAACTCTGTGTAAATATCATAAACATATTACTATTTAGAAACATTATATATTTCAATCTATAAAATCACAATCATCATCATTCTTTGCTGTTATAGCTGGTACATTTGTATATTTCAATTTGAGAGGTTTACTTTCTTTACTTTTAGATGGGACTGGTTTATTATTCAGAGTAGTTGAATAATCTAGCTTCTCTAACTTTATTAGAGAAGGTTCTGTTATTTTTTTATATTCTGTATGTTTAATTGTTTTTGTTGTCTTACTATTGTTTTCTTTAATTGGCGGAGGTATTTGTATTGTTTCTTCTTCATCAATAAATTCGCAATTATTATCATTTCCAAAATCATCATAATCCGAATCTTCCTCTTTCTTAGGAGCCTTCTTATAATTATATTTAGCAGAGGGTTTTAATTTCAAACCAGCTTCAATTGGATTAAACTTGGGGTCTAAAAATAATAGCTTATTTTTTACTATTATATCATTATGTATAGTATACGATGTATTAATCTTACAATATTTCTTCCTCTCATCTACAATCTTTTTGAGCTCATCCAATTTATCTTGATTTTTTCTGTAATATGCAATTTTGCTCCATGTATCGCTAAGAATTGGTAGGATACTCATCATAAACTTGTCATCATGTTTAATAGAAATATTATGTGATGATTCTAATTTCCAATAAATAACTTTATTAAAGTTATAATCTTTATAAATTTCGGGATATTCTTTACTAAAATTATGTAGCATTTTAAGGACCCAATCGTCATATTGGGCTTCATCCATATCTAAACGTTTTGGATAAATATATTTACTTTTCCATTCTATGTTATCACCTTCAAATTCAGGTTTGAAATTCTTAGGAAAGAATTCCAAAATGATACCTTTCTTTAATCGATTATCCATTTCAATTTTAACTGCGGTTGAAATATTATTACCAAAATAAGTGTTCTTTGGGTCTTCTTTATAGTATCCAATTGTATTCTCGCATTTTTCACATTTATCTGCCAGATATTCTTCGCGTGAACTATATTCACTCAACTTGCATTGCCAGAAATCACATATCTCTAATTCACAAACTGTTAATTGTTGTTGAACTTGACAATAATAATAAAATGGGCATACGTCGCCAGCAATCACACCACTTGTATGAATATCACGTGTTACAGGGCATTTAATTTCTAACATAACACCAAGTCTCTTTGAAAATTTATTATCAAGTGTATAAATTGAACAAATACCATCAGGTGATGCACCCAGGATTTCATAGACCTTTTTATTTGCTTTCATACAACCAAATTCAGTTACTTCACAACTCTCTTTATTTAATTGCATACATTCTGGATTCTTCATATCACTATAAGTCATATGTTCATAAATCATAGTTGCAGTTGGTTCATATTTCTTCCCGTGAAATACTGTTGCATTATCACGAAATGGGAAATTTGGGTCACATTTTTTAAGAATGAAACTTTCAACTGGTTCATAAGGATTCAAATCAATAGCAGCTGCTGTATCAGATGCAGTGATACGATTATAACGATAATCATACCATTCTTTTGTTCTTTGTGCTGGTTGAGGGGTAGCTAATAGTTTATCAAAATGTTGTTGTAATGGTATGTATTCTTTTGGTACTATAATAGCTGGATACAAGTCTCTGATTTCACGAAAACTATTCATCCCATTGTTAAATTGTAGCATATTATTATAATTATAATTTCTACTGAAAAGCCTATTAAATATTTCATCAATAATAACAAGTGGTACAGTATCATCTTCCTTTTTTAAATGTTTATGAACTTTATTCTTGAGAATCTGTAGTTGATTTGCATCCATATTATTAATATTTTTTGTTTCAACATAAGTTTTTGTTTTCTCTAAAAGTGTACTAATATTACCATATGACATTAAAATATAAGTTTAATTATATTTTAAATCTTATTTTATTCAATATTTTAAAATATTGAAAATAAATATATATAGATATAATAGATAAACTAATTAATGAATGAACATATATACGAACAATTACTAATTCAACGACTTGAATTAGTAGATGAATTTATGGATGAAACACAAATAGTTAGGGAACTCAAGTACTTTCTATTAGAGATGAAATATCAGTCCCCTGATTTAGATTATACTTATGAAACAATCAATACTGTTTTAACTAATTTTTACAATTATTATAATATTGAGATAGCGGCTAATTTTATTGAAGGGGTTGAAATTAATAGGAATAATTATATGAATCCTAGGGCAATTTTTAATAATATATTGAACCTAATTAATGTTCCATTAAACATTCCACCAGAAGTTTCAAATGAACATAACGAACATCCTGATGACTCATTACTTAATCAAGTACCTTATAACGATGAACATAACGATGAACATCAGGGATTTGTAAGTAATTCTTTCATAACAGTTAGTTTGGGTGGAAATGAAATGCAAATTAATACATTACATAATAATATGGATGTTAATCCATTAAACATTGCAAATTTATTAAACAATATGCCACTTCAATATAATATGGCACCACCTCAACCCAGTCTACCATATATGAATTTTGTTACATTACTAAACAATTTTATGAATCAACCAAGTGTTCCAAATAATTATGATGATGTTCTTGTTACATTAGATGATAAAGAATTTGAAAATCTAGTTAGTAAGAAATTAGAAGAACAAATGGACTATGATTGCGCGGTATGTCTTGAAAATATGGTAAAAGATGAAATGGTTACAGAATTAAAATGTAATCATACATATCATACTACTTGTATTGAACCATATCTGAAACAATACAATTATAAATGCCCTGTATGTCGAGCAGATGTTGGAAAACATAAATATAATATCTAAATAATTATTGCTTTGTAACAAGCAACTTATGATAGGAAACATATTGTTAATCTTCTTATTGATGTGTACATTGTTGTTGCTGGGGTTGTTCTTCTTCAAATTGTGAGGGTATAGATTTTTTCGGTTGTTTTAAATTATCATATGTTCTATTTAATTCTTCTGTTTGGTCTGATTTACAATCTGTTGAAACTGTCTTTATCAAGTTTGGTATTTTACTAATTTGATTCTCATTATTAACATCATTTTTATCAAATGATTGTAACATCAATTTCAATTGATTCTTAGTTTCATTTGGTACAGGATTGAGATTAGGTAATACGATATTAAATCTAATATACATATTACCCTTTCTATTATTTAAATCTTTCATCCCTTCATCAGATATCTTTCGATATATATTAAAATCTGTTTTACCCATTGTACTAAGATGTAATTTTCGTCCATCCAAATGAGTAATAACCTTATTATAACCAAATAAAGCCTGATATAATTTTAATTCAACTTCAATAAATAAATCTTCACCATTTCGTTTAAATACATTATGATTCATTTCATTAACTATTAATATTAGGTCCGATTTCATATTATTAATATGATGTCCTTTACTTTGTAAATTAATTTTATTACCGTGACATAAACCAGATTTTAATGGAATTTGGATTGTTTTATCTTTTAATGAATAACATTTACCATTACATACATCGCATTTATTCATCTCGTTAACTATCTTTCCTTTACCTTTGCAGTTATGACAATCACTCATAGCCTGTTGTATCATACCTGGTCCGATTTGAATAACTTGGACTTTTACACCCTTACCATTACACGATTGACATTGCATAGGTCTGCCATCTTTTGTACCCTCACTATTACATTGTGAACAAGAAACTTTTTGTTTATAACTAAAATTAATAGTCTCCTCGTTATATAATTGTTCTAATGTAACATCAATCTTTGCAATAATATTCTCAACTGTTTGTTGTCTGGGTCCCATATGATGTCCATGTGGCATGCCATGTGGCATTCCATGTGGCATTCCACCGAATGGAAAACCTCCTGGGAACATATTTTCAAAAGGATTAAATTGATTATCCACTTGTTGTTGATTAAACATATCCATACCCATCTGGTCGTATGTATCTCTTTTTTGTTTATCTAATAAAATTTCTTTTGCTTCTGTAATTTCTTTAAATTTTGAGGCTGCTTTTTCTTTCTCCATATCCCCCGTATGTTTATCGGGATGCCATTGCTTTGATAATTTATTATATGCCTTTTTAATTTGATTTTCATCAGAATCAGGTGAAATTTCTAATCTATCATAAAGTATTGTATCTTTTACCATAATATTTTTAATAGATAACGCGTCTTTAATATATTTTAAAATTTTATGGACTTAAAGATATAAATTCATAAAAATAATAATGACAGAAACTAAATCAACATTTAATGTACATATTAATGGAGATAAATCAGGATTTAATTCAAAATCTTCGGTTGATAAATTTAAAGTAGCTATTAAATCAGTATTAGAAAAAAATGAAGAGGTAAATGTCGAGGATTTGACACAGCGTTATATTAATACTAACTTTACATTAACTATTGAAAGGAAAGACGTTAATATTTATGCTACTATTATGAAACGTACGCAACAAACTAATAAAGATAATAGAGATTTACTAAAGGCTAAAATTAGTTTAATGAAGAAGAGTCGTACCAATAGTGATTATTACAAAGCAAAATCAGGTAATGTTCCAGAGGATATTATGGAAGAATATACTAAATTAAAAAAGATGTCTAAAATGCCTGTTCCCGAACCAAGTGAAATTCTAGCAAATCCTGAACAATATAAACCTATGTTGGCAATGGTATTAGGAAATACAATGATGAAACAACTAGGTCAATCTCATCCATATGTTAGATATTTCAAATTATTAGCAGAAAAGTTAGGAGTAACAGAGCCTTTGCCAGTACCAACTCAAGATTATTCAGAGATGTTAAAACCATCTGAAAAACAACAAGTAAAGGGGAATGATATTAAGGATGTTAATTATGAAACAGACAGTGATACAGAATAAAATCATTGATTTATTTTACCAGAAAATTGATAAAAATAATATTTACTTACTATAATTATTATCATTAATGAGAATTTATGATAATATTCATGGTTATATTACAATTGATAGTGTTGCAGAATCTATTATTAATACTCCAGTCTTTCAGCGGTTACGAAATATTCATCAAACAGGTGTATTATATTTAGTATTTCCAACTGCGACTCATAGTAGATTTGAACATTCAATTGGCACATATCATCTTGCAAAACAGATGATTCAATCAATCAGACTGAAACAGTTAGAATTAAAAATCACTGATGAGATTGTTGAATTAGTATCAATTGCAGGATTATGTCACGATTTGGGACATAGTATGTTTTCACATTTATTTGATGATAGTTTTCTTACCAAGTTACCAAATTATGATAAACTTGTAATTGAAACAAAGAATACTACTCACGAAAATCGTTCTATTTATCTTCTTAATTATATTGTTGAAAAATACAATGTTGATTTGAATAAAGACCAACTAAAAGTTATTGCCGACCTTATCAATCCTAAGGATTCTGATTACTCGAAATGGAAATCTAAATATCAGATGGGAAGATGGATTTTCCAAATTATTTCTAACCCTCTTAATAGTATTGATGTTGATAAGTTTGATTACCTGACTCGTGATACTATGGCTGTTGGATTAAAATTTAGTTTTAACTATTCAAGAATTATTGATGATGCACGTGTAATTGATATAGGTAATGGTAAAACAGCAATTTGTTACTCATCACAATGCAGTGAAGATATTTATCATATGTTCTTCATACGATATCGTTTACATCGAATGATTTACAACCACAAGGCTGTAAAGGCAATCGAACTATTAGTACTAAAATTATTATTTGAAATGGAAGAGAAACTTAAAATTTCAGAATATATATTAGATCCAGTTAAAATGCTGGATTTAGTAGATAGTTATGTATGGCATTATAAATCTGAAACTAATATTATGGAACGAATTAATACAAGACAATTTCCTCGGATGGTTTATCAACATATTTCATTAACTCCAAATGATTTTGATATAACCAAATTAAAAAGTAAATTTGATGATTCTTCATATGAAATTATTCAATTTAAAGTGGGTTATGTTGGAGGTAAAATCAATCCCTTAAATAAGATTTCATTTTATAATTTGAAAACAAATAAGATTATTCCTGAACATAATTCAAAGAATTTCTCTCTACTTATTAATCAAAAACATCAGGAATATTTCTCTTGTGTGTATTGTATGGAACCTCGTGATGAAAATGTAGGAGAATTAAAATTCTTAGAATTCTTTGAGAAATACAATGAAACAGAATATAATGATTCGGACGAAAAATAAACATTGTAAATAATTTTAGTTTGCAGAGCAAAGTAATAATTCCTTTACTCTGTAAAATAATTTTAGTTTGCAGAGCAAAGTAATAATTCCATTGAAAGATACAATATAATACCAGTTGTAAAGAAAGCAAAGTCAATACCGGTCGGTTTACTATGATTTATATTTTTTTTATTTAATGATATATTAAATAGAATTGTACCAATTACCCAAGTTATAATTCCTACGATAACCGATTCAATAAATAAAATCCACATTTATTTCTTAATAGAAAAATATATTATCTAAACTAATTTAATTATGAATTGGGGGAAATCAGTCATACAATTAATTGTTAAAAGTACTGAAATCGATTATAGTCATCCATTAAATATACATGGCACTACTACTAAAATGGGAACTGGATTTTTTATTACTAATAATATTATTTTAACATGTTATCATGTAGTAAAATATGCAGTTAATATTGAAATATTATATGAACAAACCAACAATATAACAGGAACTATATTACATATATTTCCACATGATGATATTGCAATAATACAATTAGATAAAGATATAGATGATGCAATTATTTTAGAACGTTTTGTTATAAAAAATAATGAACAAAATACAAGAGAAGTATTAGCGGTAGGTTTCCCTTTAGGAAGTAAAAATATAGTGGTAACATCTGGTTTTATTTCTAGTTATCACGAATCATTATTTCAGGTAGATGCAACATTAAATCCTGGTAACTCTGGTGGCCCTCTTTTGATAAAAGATGGCGATAAATATAAAATAATAGGTGTTAATGTTTCTAAGATAATAGAGGGTGGAGAGAGAACAGGTTTTGTAGTTCCAATATATAGATGTATTATTATGGAAGATAAACTAAAGGGTATAATTCTTAAAAAACCACTTATTTATTTAGATTACCAGGAATTAATTCAAGATAAATTTAGGGAAGAATATTTTGGGAAGAATAATAATACTTTTTCTAAGAAAATGAATGGAATACGTGTTACAATGATTAATAGTAACTATTATATCAATAAATACTTAAATGTAGATGATATTATTCTTAGTATTAATAATAATATAGTTGATTATAATGGATATATTACTTTTGATTTTTTCCCAGGGCCAATACCATTTAATGATATTGGTTTATGGTTTACAGAAGGTGATATATTAGAATTTAAAATATATAAACCTTCTGACAAGTCGATTAGAATTGAGAAAGTTAAATTAGAAATAATAAATACAAATGCAATGGATTTTTATAACATTAATTCATTACCAACTTATTTTGTAGAAAATAATGGATTAATATTATCAGTTATTACGAAGGACCATCTAAAAAGATTAAAAGATTTGAATTTATCTATAATACAATGTGTTAAGATATTATCACGATTTATAAATCAAATAGACCAATTTACTGTCTATCTATCAGATATTAATTATATGAAAATTTTAAGTACTCAGAAATTTATAAAATTCCCAGTTGGAGATATTATTATCGAAATAAATGATATTAAATTTAATAGTTATGAAGAATTTATTAAGATAGTAAATACTATGAAAATATTAAAAATAAAAACAATCAATAATGATATATATTATTTGTAATACTCGTAATAAAATATTTTTTCAATAAAAATTGAATTAAATTATATTTAAAAATTATTTATCATTAATCTTAATGCCAAAAAAAACTTCAAGTAAGAAAGTTGCTAAGAAAGAAGATTCGGATAATGAATATGAAATTGAGGATGTAGAACAGAATGATGAAAATGAAGAGCCTGAAGAATTAGATGAAGATGAAGAAACTGATGAGATTGATGATGATGAAGAATTAGCTGAAGATGAAGTACAAGAACCTGAAGATGAGGAAGATGATACAATTGATAATAATGAAGAAGTAGAAGTTTCCATTGAATCAAGTACTGAATTTATTAGTAAAGAAAATCGTGTAAGTGCTAATAGATTAACCAAATATGAGATGGTTAGAATATTAGGGGAAAGAATTAAACAATTAAATATGGGTGCAAAACCATTGATTAAAAATCATCAAGGTTTATCATATGATAAAATTGCTGAAGAAGAATTCAAAAAGAACATGATTCCATTTAAAATAAAACGTCCATTGCCAAATGGTAAATTTGAGATTTGGACATTGGATGAACTTCAGAAAGACCATCTACTATTTCAATTAGAATGATAATACCAATTGATTGAATTATTTTATATTACCAATTGAGAATTAATTGCTAAATAAATTATTTTATATTATCAATTGAGAATTAATTGCTAAATAAATTATTTTATATTATCAATTGAGAATTAATTGCTAAATAAATTATTTTATATTACCAATTGAGAATTAATTGCTAAATAAATTATTTTATATTACCAATTGAGAATTAATTGCTAAAATGATTCTGAAAGAATCTATTTTACCAATTATAATAACATACACAACAAATATAATTCAAATTATACGAATTCTTTTCACGAATAAATACAGAATCTTTTAGTTCTGGATTTTTATGTGTTGAGCAAGTTGGATTTTTACAAGTATAATCATGTGTATGAGGAAGTAAAGGGTCTTTTGTTAATAATTCATTATCCTCTAGACTTTTAATAATTGAAATTTTTTCTGTCATATTAATCTGATATAATAATGTAGTTTCTGTAATTTGTTTAGTATAATTACAATTATCACACTTAAATTCTGCTCCAGAAGAAACCATCTCTTCAAATAATTGGTTTAATTTAATTTTATCATTATCATTTAATTTCTGATATTTTTTATTTTTTGCCATTTCTTCTTTTGAAAATTCTGCTTTATATTTTGATAAATCATCACCCTCTTCTAATTTAGCAAGAGCATCATTTAATTTGTTAATTAGTTTTCGTGTATCTTCTTTTGTAATCTTAGAAGATTTTGTAATATCAAAAAGGTAAAAACATTTGTCACAAAAATACATTAATAATTATAATAAATAAGATTTTATATAATTTAATTTCATTTTTTTTGTGTTTCATTATCTGACTTATATAGAGGTTCTAACGACTTAAAATTATCTAATAATATGTTAAAATCTAGAACTTGCTTATTCATAAAATAGACTCGACTATTAATAGTGGTCTTATTATAAATTAATTGATAAGATAATAAATCATTAGATAATTTTTCATAATTCTTATTAAACTCATCTTTTATTTCATTCTCAAAATATTTGGATACATCGTTATACTTATTATTTATTACATCTATAATCCCAACACTATAGGTATAATATATAATTGATGTATTATATTCGGTTGATGGTAAATCAGCCGGACTAATTTTTTCAAATCCTGGTTCATTTTGTAATGGATATTCTCCCATTAATGAAGCAATTGAATTTAATACCAATCTAATATTCATAATAGGTTTCCAAGAAGGTCCATCCCATGTTCCTAAAATAGAAAGACATACTTTTCCATTTTCATATAAATTTGGATTAAATCGTATATTCTTATTAATAGTTAATAATGTTACAGTAGGAGGCTTATTTGGATAGTCTTCCGGGAATCTAATTTCAAAAAAGAAATATCCACCAAAATAAGGTGTATTAGGGGGTCCAACTATAAGAGCATATTGAGTGAATATGTCGCAACCTGGTTGTTTTTTATTTATCCATAAATAAATTCCATCTGGTTTGTTTTTATTGAAATCAATATAATCATTCATAATTCTAACTAATGTTTTGTTCATTAAATAAATATTAATAATATTTATTTATATGAGTACTTATATTTTTTTATTTAGGTAACATCTTTCTGTAGTGTTCCATGTTACCATCAAATAATTTTTGAGCTTCTTTTGCACGTTGGATGGAAGGCATATCAGGGTTCTTTGATTTGATTTCTGTTAATACAGCGCTGATGATTTTACCAACATTGGGACCATTTGGCACATTTAATTTAGTAGCAATATGTTTCTTTAAATCTAACACAGCTTGAAAACCAGGGTTTACACCAGCACCACCTTTTTTGGAACCCTTCTTAGAAGCTTTCTTAGAAGCCTTCTTAGAAGCCTTCTTAGAAGCCTTCTTAGAAGCCTTCTTGGAACCCTTTTTGGAAGCTTTCTTGCCACCAGATTGAGCATCAGGGTCACCACCTCTCTTAGAAGCTTTCTTAGAAGCTTTCTTAGAAGCTTTCTTAGAAGCTTTCTTGGAAGCCTTTTTGGAAGCTTTCTTGCCACCAGATTGAGCATCAGGGTCACCACCTCTCTTAGAAGCTTTCTTGGAAGCTTTCTTAGAAGCTTTCTTAGAAGCTTTCTTAGAAGCTTTCTTGGAAGCTTTCTTTATTGCACCACCTCTTTGGTTTGGGATTTTTCCAGATGATTTAAGACCAAGGAACTTTGAAATACTAAATTCAGAGGATAATTCAGTAGTAGTTTCATTGGCTAGACCAAAGAATTCAGACATTGATTTATCATTTAATTTAACATCAACATTAACCCCTTGTGATTTGAGGGAAGTGAAGAAGTTTTTAACTTGATCAACATTCATATTGTTACCACCTCGTTGTTTTTTCTTACCACCATCTTGATTTAAGATGTCGCGTAATTGAGCTTCTAAGCTAACAGTAGAGGTTTCTGAAAGACCGTTAAATTGTTTAACACTTGATTCAGATGTTAACATTGAAATAAGTTTGTTAATATCTTTGATAGAACCATTAGATGATTGTTCGCTAAAAGCACCTCCGCATTGTTTAGCACCACCTTTTTGCATAGTAGCAGATGTGGCACTAAATACAAGGTTGTTATCAATGAATGCGGATGAGGTGGCATTCATATCATCTACTTTGTGATTATAACCACCTTTTTGCATAGTAGCAGATGTGGCACTAAATACAAGGTTGTTATCAATGAATGCGGATGATGTGGCATTCATATCATCTACTTTATCAATAATATTAATTTTGGATGGTAATTGAATACTTGATTCAGTTGTATTAAAAAGTTCTGGTAATTCATTTTTTAAAAAAAGATTAGACATTGTATATATATTAATTTAGAAATAAAATATTATATTAAAATTTGTGTTTTTATATTATTTTTTATCAATTATATTATAATAATAAATGTATGTAAATCATGTTGATGAAATGATTGATGGATTATTAAATAAATTTAATGAATATTTGACAAAAGAGAAAGCCTTTAAATTATTAAGTGAAGATACAAACTTTGTGAAGTTCCAAAATAATATTTTATCTTATATTAAAAATTTTTTAGATACAATTGCAAAGAAAGATATTATAAGTGTAATTAAAAATGAATCTTATTATGAGTCCATCATGAATATAATTAAACGTTATTGTGCATTTTATATTTATCTTGGTATAGGGTATTATTACGAAGGTGGTCGTGACCTATATATTACTAATATTATTGAATCTAGTAAATATATTAAAGAGGCGACTATACAAATAACAAATTTTTTTAATAGTGAGAATAATTCTAAGATTATAACATTTTACAATGATATTAAAAATTTTCTAGGATTGTTACAATACAAAACAATTGATAAGATTAAAATTATATTGGGTAATAACCCATTAAGATATGAATCTACTATTAATCTATTTAATGATTTGGGTGAAGATTATATTGTTGAATATTTCCTGATTAAAGAAAATTTTCATAATATAATGAAAGCTCTCATTTTTAAACAAATTTATATGAAAGAAGAGAAAAATGAAATTATAACTATGATGAATCAACAAGAGAAAGATAAAGCCGAGTATAAATATATTGAAATTATTGTATCAAATCAACAGAAACTAGTAGATTTTAATGTAATTCAAAAATTTCTTAGTATGGAAGAAATGAAAACTAGTTTAGCTGAAGAAATTTATAGTTATCTTGAAGAAGTAAGAGATATTAAAGAAATTATAATAAAAGAGAACCAATACTTTATAAACTATTTATTTTCTAATCAAATATTAATTCCAATTTCAGAAGATTTCTTAAGATATCATAAAGATACAGAGAAATATGATCCTGAATCTTTAGTTGAGGCAGGTAACATTAAAGAACGTGATGCTACTAAAATTAAATATATTATAAATAAAATGAATAATGTTAAAAATTATTATTCTACAATGTTAGAAAAAAATCCAAAATTAAAACTTGATATTGAAGCTTTATTTTATAAACAATTAGACCCTCGCAAAGCGGTTCTTTATAATAATGACGAGGAAGTTAAAATTATTCAAAAATTAAAAAACTCAGAAAATGCAGCTGATATTGATTTATTAGTTGATTTGGAAAATATTCGTAAATATTCTTATGTAAATTTTAAGAATCTTTCTAAAGATGGTATTAAATTACGTACTACTAATACAATTCAAGGTATTCGTTCTACTAATATTCATAAAGGTATGAATAAGAATGATATTATAGAATCAAGAATATGTAATGATAGTGTTGATATGAATGTCGTTGGAGTTGCTTGGAATCCATCATATCAAACTTTTGATAAAATTAATATAGAAGATATGATTGACGTGAGGAAAACTATGAAAGATGAGAATGGTTTCAATGCATTTACAAAAACTATGGCTAAAACATTTGGTACAAAAGATAAAAAGTTACATTATTGGATGTTTGATATAACTAAAGATAAACCGAAATTAGATACATATATTGATTATGGTACAGATGCTCAACATAATATAAAAGTTATGCTCGAGCAAATATATAATAATTATATCGAATTAGTACGAAATAAGTTAGAAATGTATATTAAAAAAACAAAGGAAATGAGTATTTGGAAATTATATAATGTATTATCTATCTATAAATCAAAATATTTTGATATGAATTTAGTACCAAATATGAAGAATGATATTATTGAAACTGTTCTAATTGATATGATACCAGAATTAGAAATTGTACCAGATGATGTAGATAGTATGATTCCTGGGAAAAGAGGTGACTTAATAAAATTACCAGTTATTGATATATCAAAATATAAAAAAAATATTCTCGTATTAGGTGAAACTGAAATTGATGTAAGTTTAGAATTATCAAAACAAAATATACCAATATGTCAACATTATATTAGATGGAAAAATATATTGAAAATATCTAAAAAGTCAGATGATTTTAATCAGGCTATTGTTGATTTTGTAAAACAATATGTGACTGAAAATAAAATGGGTGATTATATATGTAAGAGTTGTAGTGAAATGGTTCAAATTCAAAAATATGTCTCTGAAATATCTTATAATGAAGAAACTAATACATTTTCAACTACTTCTATTGTAGTAAACCAGCGTCTAGAAGAGATTCCAAAGTATGCAAAATATACTCGAGCTATCAGAAATATAGAGAAAACAATTGAGAAGATTGCCTATTCAATGGATTTATTACCTTATCTTGGAAATACCCCAACTATTAAATTAAGAAGAAAGATGATTATTAAAGATGTAATAGACACAATTTTAATTCATAGTGAATGGATTAAGAAACAAGGTAAAGATAGAAGTGAACAAATGAGTAGAAAATATGGTATTAATAAGGATCTTACTACATTATTCTTTTTTGAATTAAAAGATGAGATTTTCTTAACAAGTTCAACTGAAACTGATTATTATAAACTTATTAAATACAATAATATTATTGCTTATATTATACTTATGATGATAACTGAAATGAACTCTGGTCAAATATTAGGTTTACGTGAAGATAAACGTTTTAATTATTTCTTTTTTAAGAAGATTGGTGATTCTTTATTTAATGATTTATTTATAAGAGTAAGTCAGAAAGAAAAGACTCCACTTAATAAACTTCCATTATTTGCCTATATATTATATTATACTAGTGGTATTTTAGCAGGTAATAGAATTTGGTTACATAATGACACTAATATTGATGTTAAACAAAAAATAACTTATCAGATTAATTTACAAAAAATAATTATTCATACAGTTGTTGATTTAATTAATACATTGGTAGAAGCTAATTTTGAAGAAAATAAAAATTTCTTATATGAGATTTTAAATACCAGAATCAGTGTTAAACTTAAAAATACTTTCAATGATCTTCAATTATTTAAACGGGTTGAAGTTAATTCTATGAAAAATATTAATTTTGATGATACGACAAGGAAAGTAACATTTCTAACAAAGAAGATTCCATTAGTCGAAATTGATGGTGAATTTAATATTATTGAGAAATTAACTGATAAATGCGACTTGGCTGTTAGTGAAATTGAAAAACTTCCAATTAAACACGCTATGAATATAGTTGATAATATGACAAATTGTCCTGATGGGAAATTTCATGTTTGGATATATAAATCAGGTGATATGATTTGTAAATTATGTTCACAAAATTATAATGATATTGTTAAAACTAATGAAACTACCAGTGAAAAAACTTCATATGAATTCTTAGATAAATTAAAAATAGAGCATCTTAAAAAATTATCTAAAAAATACTGTATCACAGGTGAAATGCATGAGATTGATACTAATGGTATTTGCACAAAATGTAAATTTAATATCAATAAAATAGATGAATCACAACTTGATAATAAAGATTTAAAAATACTTGGGAAAAACCTTGAATTGAAAGAAAATCAATATGCACTAAATAATATAAATAAAATGAAAGAATATAAAAAAACCAAAGAAGCAGATAAAGAAAAATATAAAAAGATTATAAATAAATTTCTTAAACGTTATGTAAGAGAATCAGAGAATAATATTGAAAAATATATTAGTCATTTTATTGATAAATTAATTAAAATATTAGGTCCAAAAATTAAAGTGAATAATAAAACTATTTATTTAAAAGAAACTGTGTATATAGTAGACCATGATTATATTGGTAACACTATTAGAGAACCATTTACAATATTATCAACTGATGATAAAATTCAATTAGCAGAAAATCATCCATCGTTCAATAAGGATGTATTATATTATAAGGATAAAGCAAATAAGGTATATGTTTACTATGATTCAATTACTATGCAACATTTAGGATATTCTGAGGATAATAAAAATATTAGAAAGAGTAAAAATAATGTTTCATTACAAGTAGAATTATCTATTAAAGATAGTATTATGTATTTAGGTTATGAGAATCAATATATTAATATATATCATTTAAATAAAAAATATTTGGATAAAATACCAACTAATCTTGGAGATGATACAAAAGATACTATACTTTCTATTATTAGAAATAGAATGGCTAACCTTAAACAAATTATTGAACGTTCACAATCTATAATATATAATATAAGAAATGGTGGTAATATTACTTCAGTATATAATATTGATGAAAAAGAGATTATAAATGAATTCACTAAAAAATTAAAGAAATTTAATGTTAAAGATAAAGATGAACATAATAATATATTTAAACATCAGAAATATATAACTCATAAATTACCAATTAACTATAATATCCCTGATAATATTAATATTGAATTGAATAAAAATTATATGAATATCAATTTCATTAATAATATGAATAACGCAGATTCTAAATTACTATTTTATTATATATATAACTTTGATAGATTGCTAAGTTATAACACAATGCCAGTAATTCAATCTGAATTATGTTATCTTATTATTAAAATTATTAAATTTTCATTTAATTCATACTATAGACCATATTCTAATTATATGATTAGAAAGTTTGATTATATGTTAATTAATGAAATCCCCTATAAAGATGAAAATATTAAAATGGTTGGTCATTATATGGAATTATTATCTCGGGAAGAAATTGATGATCCTAATAGGAAAGATGAAAAATACGATGAGAAAGAAGCAAGAGATTCTCTTGATATAGATGATTATGAACAAGATGATGATATAGATGGTAGTATGGAAGCATTAGATGGTTATGAATAAAATTATTTGAAAAATTACTTAAAAAAAAATCTAAATATATTATATATATGGATTCTATTATGAATAATAAATATGCGGTAGCAAGCATTGGGTTTTTACTAGGTGTGTATGCCGGAGTTAATAATCCAAACATTTTGAGTAATATGACAACTAATAGCGATATAATAATAATTGTCGGCGGGCTTGCAATTATTTATGTTGCTTATAAGAATAAATTAGAAGGCTTTATTTCTTCTCTATCCCTCAGAGAAAAATTCACAGCTGTTATAAATTCTATAAAATCTAAAGTAACCTCGGAACAAATTATATATGATAAGGATTGTCAAAATGAATATGGAAATGACATGGAAGCAAATAAAATAAAAGATACAGTAAGATATAAGGATTATAGAATGATGAAGAAAAATGATCCAAATAGTGCATGTAGTAAATTAGAATAATTAATAATTATGTTTTAGGGAATTAATATTTTAAATTAAAAATATCTAATTTAAAATATATATACATATTATAATGGAACAATATAATGAATCTGTAAATAGTTTTATGAAACCTTTGTTGAACGATGAATACATTTTACCTGTTATTTCTCTTGTAGTTGCTATTTATGCAGCATTAGCTCAACCTAAAACACCTAATTTCTTATATAAATTATTCCAAAATCCATTATTTCGTCTAGTTGCAATTTCTTACATCGCTTATCGGAGCACAAAGAATTTTCAATCTGCAGTTTTAATAGCTGCAGCATTCTTATCTATAATGCAACTTATTAACAAGGGAAGTCTCAACTTTTTAACTGATAATTTTAGTAATAGTAGTACTAACGACGTTAATTTTTCAGAATATTTCAGTGAAGATGTATATCCTGTTCATGATGAACCGGTATTAGACTTCTCACAAGATGATACTGGTCTTTTAGCTGAACACTTTGCTAGTAATGAGGAGTATAGTGATGAACATAATATGGAACAAGAATATTACAATGAGACTTTTAGTAATGATGAACATTGCGTTCAAGGAGATGAGCATTGTGCTCAAGATGATGAACACTTTGCTGATGTAACAACCCAACCAGCCAAAGCTACTGCTGCTGCTAAGAAAGCTGAACATCATAATATGCATCATCAATTTCATTGTGATTGCGATGATAGTGACAGCGATAGTGATGATGAACACGAACATTCCAAAGTTCCCAAGCAAACTGGTAAACCAACTGCTACCACCCAAGCTGCCAAGAAAGACAAATTTGGAAATGTTTATTTTGAACACTTTGCTGATGTAACAACCCAACCAGCTAAACAAACTGCTGCAGCTAAGAAAGCTGAGCATCATAATATGCATCATCAATTTCATTGTGATTGCGATGATAGTGACAGCGATAGTGATGATGAACACGAACATTCCAAAGTTCCCAAGCAAACTGGTAAACCAACTGCTACCACCCAAGCTGCCAAGAAAGAGAAATTTGCTAATTCATATATGCTCAGAGAAGGACCTCATGGTAGTTGTGGGTCATCTGATTTTGCATCATTCTAAATATAATAATATTATTCGTAATAATATTGAAAATAAAATTCTAGTTAATTAATAATGAATCATATTAATAAACTATTAATACTCGTTATAATACTTTTTTTAATAAATCGCCTTGCAAATAATAATTTGATAAATATATTACAGAGTACATTTACAACATGTAAAAATAAGGTAGAAAAATTTATGGGATTAACATATGTTAATAAGAGAGGTGTATTTCCAAATACACCTGAAATTCCCTATCAAAGTCAATTAGATTTTGCTTATATTAATAACAATGAAGGGACATCTAAACAGCTCGATGGAGAATCATATAATTTATATAAATTTTTAGACAGTCTTGTTCGCCCTGATAATAATACATATCAATTAACTGCATCTAATTCTGAACGTTATGAAGCCTCAAATGATTTTGAGAAAGATATACTTGCAAATTTACATAAAATACTAAATTGTAAAAGTTATCAGGTTGATAATATAAAATTATTAGAGAAATTGGTTATATTAAAAAACCCTAGAGGAGTTGAGATAGAGCCATTTAAAATATCTGGTGATATTAGTTATAAAGGGAAAATGATAGGAAGTATAATTCTCTATATTGAATCATTTTATCGTTATGATAAGAGTCCTAAAACATTTACTATACAAAATATTAAATTAATAGAAAGGAATCATGACAGTGCACATAAAATAAAACCTACATCCAGTGCTAAAGATAATATTGATTCTATTTTTAAAATAAAGAAAGAATTTGATGCAACAGATATATTTATAAAATCAAATCAAAAAGAAGAATTTAATATGTCAGATGATAGTTTAATTCCGAGTGTTGTAAATCTTTCAGATTATGAGGTTAGTTCTGAAACAAAAACAAGTGTTTTCTAAAAGGAATTAGTCTTTACGCATTGATGCAAAGAAAGGGTCTGTCTTTATAATATCATCAGGAGTCATATATTCATCACTTACTAGAATTCTACCTCTATCAGAAACTAATTTACCAGATTGAAATTTTTCAGGAACAATCCGTCTAATAAAATCTTTAACTGAATCTGGAACTTCTTCTGCTGTCCAAAATTCTGGTAAGAAACCTTTGCGGGTTAATGTATTGAAGAAATAATGGATATCATAATATCTATTTTGTTCTGGTTTAATATTAATTTTACTGGTCCAATCTGCATCTACTTTTGAATTGTCAACAATCCCCGGAATACATGCAAAATCAAAATCCCATAACTTGATTTGAAATCCAATATTTGGTATAATATATTTTTGTTTATTTATTTCATACATATATTTCTTTTTATTTATATCTACCGTATGAATTAGAATATTATTGGCTTTCATATCATTATGTCGAAATGAAGGGTATCGTTTATGAATAATTGCTAACACTGATAATATCTGGAAAAATATAACCTTCCAGTCTTTTGTTTTTAATGATTTAAAATGCTTTCTTAAATAATCTAATAAATCACCACCATTTGCCCATTCACTAACTAAAATAGATACATTCATATAATATTCACCCTTCTCGTATTTTTCAATAAATTGTTCAAACTTTTTATTATTAACTACATTATTTTTTGTTAAACTTAAAAATGGTTTTATACTAGTATTAAATGTTGTAATAGGTAACACAATATGAGGTGATTGATTATTAATAACAAAATACGATAATAAACGAATCATAAGCAACTCTGCATTCTCAGGTCTTTTAATATTATACATATCTCCATAATTTTCTTTTTTTGGATAAGCTACAATTTTAACTGCATAAGGTTCTCTATTCATATCATTGGGTGGTGGATGAACTCCCTTGAATGTATGACCTGTTGAACCACTTTTAATATATAGTAATTTTCCACCTAATTCAGATATGGCTTTTGTGAAATCTATATATTTTTTAGGTAACAATTCGCGTATATCTTCCGTGTTAGATGGATATTCTAAACTTTGTGTTAATTCAGTATTATTTTGAAAATTAATAATTGGGTCTATATGTCCAGTTATCATGTTTTTAATTGTACTAATTCTTTCTGGTATTAAATCAAATTTTTTCTTCATTAATTAATCTATTATATATTTTTTTATATATTATAACGTTTTCAACGAAAAGTTTTCCTAGAAAAGTATTTTTACAGAAAAGTTCTCAACAAAAAATTTAGCAGGATTTTTAAAAATAGAAAACATCTTCCATCGTATTACGTTTCATTTCATTACTACTAACCTCGTCCTCATATTTTGAATAACAATGTTTTAATAATTCCATATCTAATGGTGGTAGATTAGGAATACCCTTCCAATGCTTTGTCTTGTTTAAAAAATCTTGTTCAAATTCTATTGGATATGCAAAAATAAGAGATGATTTTGGATTTACCATTAGCTTTCTCAAATTAATTGGAAGTAAGAAATTAGATTGAGGAGGTAGTACTGCTAATAATTGAACAAATGGTTTAATTGGTTTATCTAAATTTAACTGTAACTTACTTGGTTTTAATAAATATTTTGCAATATCGCTAATAAATGGAGGATGATCATATGGAAAATACCAAGACCATGATGGACAATCTTTAAAATAGTATAATGTAACCCATTTAATTCCTAACATATAATGTTCTACCAACTTTTCACTGAACTCTTCTAATTCATCCATTGTTACTCCCCAATAATGATTGTAATATCTAAAACGCCATTTTTCTGGGTCATCTGAACCTAATTGTACAGGGTCGACTATCTTAAATTGTAAGTTTTCAATACGATGCATCTCTTTCTCATACTCATTTCCATCATTCATCATTCGACGTTTTCCAGTTGTATGATTCTCTCTTAATACACTTTCTTCCATTTCACTTAATTTATTAATGAAACGATATAAAAAGTCTTGATTAAAATCAGCAAACCCGTTGGTATTTCCCATCAAATATTCTATTTTATTTGTTTCTAATAATATTTCATTGATTGTTTCAGTATATTTAACAATTAGACTTTCAATCCCATTATGTTGAATATCTAATGATGGAATATGAGGTAAGAAATCATTTCCTAGAAAATAGCACATAAAAATAAAATCATCTATAAGCTTCTTATTATCTAATTTCTTCACATCTAGAACAGAAGTTTCACTTATGCCCATATCACCCTTCTCGCAATAATGTTTAATAGTATTAACAATCGATTCTTTCATAATTTTCATACTAACATAGTTTAATACTTCTTTCGAACCATTTTTTGAAATTTCATTTGACTCACGTAATAAATAGATAGAATCTAGATTAGTTGTAAGAGCAAGAAAAATTAAATCTGCATCTAAACCATATATTACATATGATAAATCAGTAATACCCTTCATTTGATTCTTTCTAATAAATTGTAGTAATTTATGTTCACCTTCTGATGGTGTAAAACTGGATGAATAAATAATTTGCAAACCTTTCTTATACTCAGACGCCCAACTCATAATCATATTATGGAGTTTTTCCATAAATTCTGTTCCAGGTGTTACCGCATTATTATTCCAATGATTATGAACAGGGACATTATGTTTTCTCTTAATATTATCCCATAAATTTTTATCTGCTACAGATTTAAATCTTCTTAACCGTTGTTGTTTAACTTTTGCTACTGGAGCAACACCATCAATTGCAATATAAACTCCTTTCGTAGGTTCAACAAAACCAATAATTTTTTCAAAATACTCAATAACAGCATTAATCATCTTATTCTCTAATTTATCATTATCCATTATATCAGGATTCTCGGCTAATACGCGGAAGCAAACAGGATGAATCATACAGTTTGCATCAATTAAGAAATAATCTATTGATTCAGATTGTTTATTTTTTGTAAAAACAAAACCATCTTTTTTATAATTTTTTAACAACCAAGCAAAAAAGTGCGGGATACCCATTAAGTATACTATCTATTATTTGTTTAAATACTTAAATTTCAGTATTTTATAGTGGTTTATTATATCTATTGACAATAAAAGGTCGTATAAATACTAATTATTTATTTTATTTAATCCGATAAAGGATTTCATAATTATATTATATTCATTTGGATACTTTATACGATTATTATATATATGATATAAATCTTTAGTAGTAATCTTATACATAAGGTTTGTATCTAGCTTAATATAAAATATTATATCATCTGACAGTTTAATATTTGGTAGTTTATTTATATGTTCAAATATATTTTTAATAACTTCATCTTGTAATTTAATAAAATATTCTGAATCATCGTTAAATAAAAGTAATGATACTAAAAATTCAGTTATTGTTATTTGTGTTGGATAATGTATACAATAAATATAAAATAATATAGAATGAATCGTTGATTCCCATTGTGCAAAATAGTTATTTAACTTTCGCATGATAATCCAATACTTAGATTTATCTACTAACTCCATTGTAGAATAATCATAAAATAGGTCATACCATTTTATTAATTTAGTAATAGGAATGGTAATAGATAAATTTGTAATGATACAATCTAATAGAGCAGATCTTTTATTTATATATTTATTTATTTTATTTATTCTATAATCATTATTCAATGTAGATTTACAATGTTCTTTTATTACAATATCAATAAAAGTTTTATGCGACATTTATATATTAATAAATAATATTTATTTATAACTTTTATAATTTTAAACCACTATTAATGAACTTTGTATGAGGGGATATTAATATTTAATTTTCATATATTTTGAAATAATCAGGATATTCATCTTCGGGTATTTTTAATATACTATAACTCGATTTCAATATATTTATAATCATATGCAAATAAATAGAAACATCAATATCTTGATCTATATCCATATTATTATATACAGTTTCAAATCTTAATATATAGCAATTCTTTGAAGTATCTTTTAATATTTTATAACAATTATAATATTTTTTATTTCTTGTCTCTTCATTCATTTTAATAACATATGATATTAACTGAAATTTTGTTGCTACCCAAGTAAATATTGTCTTAACATTATTATATGTTTCCTCTTCAACCCAATAATTTTCGTGTTCATTTCCAATTTGTTTAAAATTAATAGAGTTAGATGAAAATATATTTCTATAATCAATATTTCTTAAATATTTTATTATAAAAGAAGGTGTTATATTCTTATGCAATATCAAATCTATGCGATAAAAATTTAAATCATCTTGTGTTGTTTTCATAATGTGATTGTTTATTAAAGGGATTTCATTGTTTTTTTCAAAAAAATTATAAAAATTATAAATATTAGGAGGTAACATTATTTGATTACTCATATCACTATAATTAGTGATATATTATTTTTTTCGTTTTATATAAAAAAATATGTTATATTTTATAATGGTAACCAATATACTTGATATTAAAAAAATAGAAATAGAAATAGAAAAAATTAAATATCCACTTATATTTTTATTTTCATTGGTACCTCATCTTGATACTATAAATGATATGAATCTTAGTATTATATTGAGACTATTTTTAAAATATCATATTAAGAGTGTATGTGATTATAATATAAAAAAGATATTTTATAAATCTATCCCTGATTATCCCATATCATTAGATATATTAAGTAATTTTCAAAAACTCCTGAAAAAGAAAAGAATATATATTGCTTTCTTAGAAAAATGGAAAGAGAGTTATAATAATAGTAAATTCTGGAAATTAAATACCAGTGATATGATTGATTATATAACAAACTTAAAAATTAAATTCGAAGCTATATACGATTGTTCTAAATCTAAAGAACCATTTCATAAAAAACTAGGAACTTATATTAATAAAAATAATAAATGGATTGAGCAATCATATTATGATATAAATGAAAATATTATATATCGATTAGAATTAATATTAAAATTAATTGGAAAGAAGGTATTTGAATTAGTTGAAATACCAGTAATTACATTTGATGAATATAATAGTCTTGATGCTATTGATATTATAAAATATATGGAAGCTATTTATGAAAGAATTAGTAATTTTTTAGAAGAATCTATTGATTTGTTTACATCATATAATATGGTCTGTATGCAAATAAATAGTATGATTAATCCAACTATTGTTAATGTAATAATAAAAGAAATAGACTCTGAAACTGATATAGATGATATTAAAAATTATAGTACTAATAACTGAATAACAATTTACCAGTCCCTTTATGAACAATAAACATATCATAATTCTTACTAATAAATTTTAATGATAATGCTAATTTACTAGTAACCATATCATTTCCTACCCCATAAAATTGTTCCAATAAACTCTGATATTCGCTTAAAAAAGTTTTATTGAAAACTATCTTATATAATTTCCCTTTTAACTCTCTCATATTAGCAGTTCCAGATGGTTGTGTCTCTTCTGGATATAAACAAAAAGACTGATAAAATAATCCAGAAGGTAATATATTATTTAAAAAACGATAAGATAGTAAATAAGTATAATAATCTGAGTTAACAATATCTAACAATACATCATATTTATCAAATACTAATGTTTGATTTTTTATTAGTTCATTAGTAAAGTATTTTGATGTATCAAATAACAGACTGTTATTTTTACCATATGGAGTAAATTTATCTTTATAAACTTTTGGTTGACAATACCATATTAATTCTTTTGATGGATTTAAAAATGATAATTCGCAATCAAAGGATGATTGATTTGGTATATTGAATTGATTTTCATCAAATACTTCTACCACGTATTCTAATTTGGAACTAGCAAATTTATATCTTTCAATATCATCTAAATAAACTGCTTCAACAATCATATTAATATTTGGTTTTGGGATCATACTATAATATAAATTAAAATTTATATATGGATAATATGTACCTATTTTAGGGGCAATTGTAGTATATATAGGAGTTTGTATGTTTAACATTAAAGTTATCCATTGATTCATATTTATCAAATATTGTGATACTAATCCACTATTACCATTCATCGCAGCTATTATAACATCATCCATCATTGGATTTAATATTTTAGTAATCTGATTCAGGGTATATTGTGTTCCAACTGATGATAATATAATATTTATTTCATCACTTGTTAAATCAGGGAATGAATATGATAATAGAGTCGAATTAATATATAGACAAGTATAGTTAATTTTCCTATCGTTGATATCATATCTGTATTCTTTATAAATTAGGTTAGGATCTAGATTAAATCTATCTATCACATCTATTGATATATTTACAATAGTATTATAATATGTAGCATAATCTTCAAAACACACTAAATTATATAAACTAGATACTTTAGCACTGATCGATACAGTTGCATTACGTAATGCAACTAAGGGTAAACTAGCACCAGCATCTTTATTGAACCAAAATATTAAAGGAATTAATAATTTATTACCGCCCTTGGGATTCATATTATGAGTATAAATATTTGATGTATGACCAATCATATTATAATAATTAGTAATATAATCTGGTTTTATATGATGTAATTGATTAATATGTAATACATCATTAGAATATCTATTAATTTCCACACCACCTATTTCCAGACTAAAATATTCAAAAAAATTATGACCCAAATATTCTGCAAAATTAAAATTTATCATATTCATACTATTAAGCTTATTTAATATATTTGTATTTGTTACTATCATCTTGTTATAAAAAGCTAAATTTGTAACCATACTATCATACATACTTTTTATCATACTCTTAATAACGCGAGTACCAATAAATAATGATGTATCATATGTAGTGTTAGTTGTTAATAATAAATTAATTGAATTTATATATCCTGTAATATTTATCTCATTATAAATTGTTGCATCTAACTTATTTTTATACAAATCTTTAATTGATTTATTAATTTGATTAAAATTAGCAACAGTATCTTTTAATAAATTAATTGTTATATTATCAGAATCTAATAAATTAGATAAAATTCTATATAATTGTGATTCAATATCAACATATCCCTTAAGATTAGTATAATAGGTAGTATATTTTGTTATCAGAGTATTAATATTACTTATTTGGGTCGCTTTATGATTCATATAATTAGTATTAGTTATCATATTATCACTGAATGATAAGGTTGGTAAATCTATTTCAAAATAACATCGATGTATACAATCACCTGTATTTAATATGAAAGTAACTATATTATCATAATCTGCTATTTGTTCCGAATTAATTCTTACTAATTCGGTGGAGAAGTTAGTATGTCGTCGGAATACCTTTTTAAAGAATGTAACTTCTGGTTTAACTGTTAAATATATATCTTGTTTACCAGATGATATTATTTGAAGTAATCCTCCTGTCATTTATATTATTTATATAATTTAGATTTTAAACCTTTTACCATTTAGAAGTATGAAGAATTAATAAATAGTAATTTAACTATTTTTTATTTTTAAGACTTAAATATTTTTGTTTGTACACGATATATTTTTTATAAAATATATCATTTAGGCAATTGCTTTCAGCATTCGCGTACTTTTGATAAAGACTTTTAATATCTTTCTTAAAACTAGTATGGAAATCTTCACTCTTATTATATTTTTTACTAAATTCAATATTATTTAATGTTTCAGTTTCACAATTTTTTAGATAAAAATCTTCTGGAATAATTGGAAAAGTAGAAAAAGTTAATAAATTGTTATATATCAGATTATATCTCTCATTAAAATCCCTTTCTGGTTCATAATCTAATCTATCTAATATATTAAAATATTCTAGAAATCTTTTAAAATTTGCATCTGTATATTTTTTTTTGCATCTTCATAATGCTATCTTAAAACACTTTATTACAAGATCTATAAAAAGACCAATTTTTATAAGACCTTTTTCCTTAGTAATTCTATCTTGGTATTGATTATAAAATACTGAAAAACCACCATCACTTTGAAACTCTAAATTAGAAAAACTAATAATTGGCGGTGGTGTAGGAGGTCTTCTCATTGCAGATGTCATATCATAAATATGTTCAATATTAAGTTCAAAACAAGGGATTTGTGCCTCTGATTCTTTGCATCGTTGTAAAAAATTTTCTCTATAATGTATTTGACTATTAGAGTGTAAAGAATTATATACATTAATCATCTCTACTAGATTTTCAGTAAATTGAGTAAATACTGATAATATATAATCTAATTTTGTTTGCATAGGTGGTGCATGTTCTGGATGTATAAATTTAAAAATATTATATTTCTGTTTATTATTAAATATATATTTAAATAATTCATCATCATTTAAGGGATTGACTTTAGCATATATCATTGTATCTTTTAATAAATTTATGATAGATTGTATTATTTTACTACAAGGGTCGCATCTGTTTGGTGAATTTATATATATAGATGTTATATTATCTAAAGTATATTTTACGGTATCCATTATATATATTATATAGCATTTACTGAAAAAGCACCATAAGAGCCAAATTTCTCTTGTGACACAATGTGATGTTTGATAAATATATGGAAAACTACAAAACTTGCTAATAGACCGATTAATTCCATAAAACGCATGTGTGTAATTGTTCCATCTATTGCATAATCAGCAAGTAAAGCACCCATTGATATTTTAACTAAATCATTAAGTAATGGTTGATATTTACTATCAACTTTTGGCATCATTGATTGTACTGCGATACTAAAAGCACCATAGCCAGTAATAGTTAAACCACTTCTCATTAACCATTCTTGGTCAAAATCAGGTTTCTTACCTTCTAAATGAGAAACTACTAATTTTTGAGCGCCAAAAATAGTACTAAATTTAACTAAATCATATATTGCCTGATTAACACCTGCATCATTGCTATTAAGATGTTCTTTTAATCCAGAACTTAATTTATTGGTTAATAAACTATGTACCACAACACCTACTAAGGTTGCTACAGAAAGATTTTTCCAATGATCATCTAAAAGTGGTGTATTACGTAATTGATGATTAACAAGATTTGTTATAACTAAAATGGTTGAAAATAACCCTAAATCTGTTTTAGTTACTTGAATATCATTTGGTGAAATCATATATAGTTATCTAGAAAAAATATTTATCGGTGAGTTTATATAAAAATTAGAATATTTATAAATTATAATATGAAAATTTTTGATTATAAATTTATAATCCTCTTGGGTCTTACCTTAGTCGTTTATTTTCTTTATAAAGAACTGGAATTCTTACGTGGGAAAATAGATAAAATTGAACAAATGGTTAAAACGACTGAGATTACTACTAACTTAGAAGAACATAAACCATTGTTAGCACTACCCCCAAAACCACCTTCTCCTGTTAAGAATACTTCTGATAGTTTAATGTTAGTTAACAAATCTCCTAAATTAATTACTATTGATATGACACCTACTGTTGCAAATGATGTTTTGCAAACAGGGTCACCTAAAGAGTTGCACGAGGTTTTAGAAAAATTAACTGAAATTGAAATGCCTACTCTTGAAAATCTTTCAGAGAAGATGCATTCTGATACTACTGAAGTATCACATCATATTGCAATCTATTCAAATGATAATGAACATTTTGATGAAACACAAAATTCACTTTTAGAAAGTATCGAATCGGTCAAACGTAAAAAAGAACTACAACCTGCTATAGATTATATACAAGCAAACAGTCAAGAGATGGTTAAAGTTGAAACAAATATTGACGACCTTATAGCATCATTAAGTGCATCCCCAAAACGAGATAATACTACATCTCAATATAGTGAAACTGGTTTAGATAAAATGAAAGTAAATGATTTAAAAAAGATAGCCGAGAAAAAAAATATTACTTTTTCCAAGAAAACAAATGGTGCTCAAAAGAATAAAACAAAAAAAGAATTAATTGATGAAATTTTAGCCTCAAAAATATAATATTTATAAATATTATTTCTAATTAATAATATATAATGGATAATCGTTACTTCAATTATGGCTGCCCAGCCTTGATGCAAGATGCAAGATTTATTACAAATTACTATCCTAATCGTGGTTTTGAACAACATATTCGCAATGTTAATAACATTAAGTCTGCTCAAGATTACAAATTATTTCTTCAACATAATGGTGATACAATTGTTAACAGAGAGGTTGCATATTTAACTAAAATAAATACATGTAATGTTCATGGTAGTTGTGTACCATTAGGCAAGAACCATGACAATGTTATTGCTCAATCATGCGGGTGTAATTGCAAATAATTTCCCTCTAATAAGAAAATTAATATAGATTTTTAAGTTTAATCTTAGAAAAATTATATCATATCTATTAATATAAGAAAATGATTAATAGATTTGATAAACCACATAGAGTATTACCAACCTACGATATTAAAAAAGGGTTGGAACTTTTTAGTTTGGTAGCCAGATTAGATACACATGAATTATTACAACATTCATTAGTAAATAGTATACCATTAGATGTTATGAATGATATGGATGAAAATTTAATTCACGAAGTAGTTTCTATTGACCCAAGAAAAGCAACAGCACTTAATAAATTAAGTACAATTAAATTTTTAGTCAATAATGGTTGCAATCCTGACAAACCAAATAAATATAATATTACACCTCTCCATATTGCTTGTAAACAACAATTAGAAGAAGTTGTACAATATTTACTTGAAATTGGGTGTGATGCAAATTATAAAGATAATATGGGATTAACACCATTTCATTACTTGTTAACAGGTAATATAAAAACTATTGATAAGACTACTGATGTGATGGATTTCATCCCACCAACAAAAGGTAGTGGTGATATTGATAAAATAAAGGAAATGAACGAAATAAAGGCGAAATTATTGGGTATTATAAATAATAAAACACAAGCAGACGGTCCGTTTCCACTTTTAACTACAATTAAGAATACAATTAACAATATAACTACTGATGATAAACTAATAAAATCTAGATTAGAAAATACTAGTAAAAATATATCTGATTTAATTAATTCTAATTCTTCTAATACTGATAGAATTAGAGAGAGTATTGGTGTTACTATGGAAAGTATTATTAGTGATATCGAAAGTAAATTTGGTAAATTTGCACCTATTGGAATAGGTATCCATACTAAAGAAGAAACTTCGTGGTCGCCTATAGAAAATGATACATTGGCATTAATACGTAATGGTAAGATTAAGAAGGTTATTAAAAATGAAATGACACAAATGAAAGATGAAATTGAAACTATGGTAGATAATTTCATTCCAAATTCTATTAATCCTGATATTATAAGATTACCCATAGACCCAAATGAAAAGAAAATAGAAGGATTATCTGAAATATTAAAATTACCACATATAATAGCAGAAGCTGCACGATTTGTACAATTACCACCAGGAATAATAAGAATAATAGATAATATAATAGATTATGTAATTACAGTTGCTGCTAATGCAGCTATACAAAGAATACACAATGCAATTCAAATAGCTACAACAGAAAATGAAGTGCTAACTATAGCAGAAAGTGAAATAGCAAATGCAATAACATTTGCATCAAATCAATCAATAAGTCCTATTATTGATAATATACCAAATAAAACACTATTAACAGACTCAATAATAATGGAAATAAAATCTCAAATACATAATATAGATTTTGCACAAAATCAAAGAATAGTAGCAATAAACGCAATAATAAATGCATTAAATATATTAGCAGGACCATTAGCAGGACCATTAGCAGGACCATTAGCAGGACTATCAGGAGTATTAGGGGGAGCATTAGCAGGAGCACCATTACTAGGAGTACCATTACTAAGAGCAATAGTAGCAGTAGTAACAGCAATTATAGTAGTTGTACCAGCAGCAGCAGCACAATTAAATGCATTAATATTTGCATTACAAGCAGTACCACTACAAATAACATTAGTAGTACAAACAATACAACAAGTAGTAGCAATAGTACCATCAATATTAAAAGGATTAGTAGTACTAATAGTATTACCATTAACATTACAACCAAAATTAGAATCAATAGAGGCATTAGAAAGAATGGTAAAATTTATACCTATACCAGTAGTTATAACAGGATTCGCATTACCAGTAGTAGAACAAATATTTACAACAGCACTCACAGAGGCATCTCAAGTAGTAATAGTTCAAAATAACAGTGTTAAATTTATATTAGACTTGATATATAATAGTATAGTAACTGAAATAGATGCAATACCAAATAATATAGTTAATAATATAGTATATAAAATAAAAGATAATATTTCAAATAACATGGTATTAGTAAATCTAAAAAATATTTATCAAGTTCCAATCACACAATTTGAAAATCAAGTAATACAAGATATGCAAAACTATGTAAGAACTAATGTACAAATTACTATGCGTAATGCTATATTACCTAATATTATAAAATTAATTTTAGATGAAATATTAATTTCTGCATTACCAGATCATCCAGTTAATCAACTACCTAGAGTTCAAAATGATGTGATAATAGATAATATAATTACATTTTATTTAAATATTTTAAATATTGGAAATGTACAATTAGTTACTAATATAAGAGAAACAATTAAAGCGTCTATAAATATTTTATTAGCTGATATAACTTTACCAGCAAATGTTATAAGAACTGCAGTATTTAATCAATTAGAATATATATTAGAAAGTAGTGTACCAATAAAACGTAATTATTCTAATAATATTATTTTATCTACTGACTTTAGACAAATTGGTATTTCTATGCTTGATGCATTTACAAATATAGTTGATATATATCATGCTAAGAATATTGAAAAAAGAGTATTAGATAATGCACCAATACAGAAGGTTACAGAAGAGAGAAAAATAGAGGAATGTTTACGAGTTATATTATTTAAATTATTGAATTTTAGTAATATCATGATACGAGTTATAGACACAATTGACGACCCTTTAAAAACCCTTCTAATAAATGAATTAAGTCGTATTCAACCGAATATAATTTTAGGTCAAGGTGGTCAAATAGGTCAAGGTATCACTTTACAAACACAAATAAATCGTATGACAGAAGAGTCTCTAAAAAAAATACGAGATAAAATGATTAGTCTAAAATATGAATCAGAATCATATATTTCTACTGATATAAGAACTAATTTGAAAGTAGTTGAAATTGAAAAAATTAAGGAAACAGAATTTGATACTATAAGAAATATTGTAATTATGATAATAGATATGATATTTGGTTTGTATACAACCAATAGTTCATATCGTGTTAGATATATTCATTTTACTTATAAAATAATAGATATTATCTATTCTAATTATTTACCTGTTCATACTGGTAGTATGGTATATTTATATGATTTAATAAATAGAATAGTTGGGATTCAAAAGAAAATTAAAACTAATGCAAATTCTATTAGTAGTGCTATATCACGCTTATTAACAAATGGTGACTCGACAGAATTAAAAAAATTATATATTAACTATTACCCTACTATAGTTAAACAGTCTAGACTTTTAGAATTCTTCAATAATTTATATCAAAAATTTATAAAACGAATGGTAAATGCTTATAAGAATCAACCCGATGTTAAACCAGTGACAGAAATAGATTTTGCTAAGATTGATTATAGCAAGTTAGCTTCCAGTTTAAACCTAATAAATTCAAATTATTATTTATATTATTATTTATTTTCACCAGATAAACTAATAAAATTAAGTAGATTTAACTATTATCAAATAAATATTAAACAACCTGATAATAATATTTATTATGAAGAATCTACAGTTCCTTTTATTGATTTATCTCTTATAAATATAGATATGGATAATAGAGATATAGTACAAAACATACAACCAAATGATGCTAAAACCGATGTTAATGATAGTAATCAACGAACTTACTTTGAAGGATTGCCAGAACAATCAGAACAATTTGGCGGTGATTATTTTAAAAGATTAAAAGATAGTAACTTACCCCCTTCCTTAAATAATGCATTAGATAAGTTTTATAAATATTCAATGATAATGCTTATTAAAGATATTTTTGAACAAATTGGTACAATTAATATTGCACAAAAAGAGAATGATAATATTTCTAGACTAGTAGCAGTAGTAGCTGCAAGTATAGATACATTAACTCAACCAACTGATATGAAAGCAATACAAGAAACTATAATAACAGCAAGGAATGCAATTGTAGGTATGGAAAATAAATTAACAGGTTCTGTAATCGATATTATGATACCATTAGTATTAATAAAACAACAAATAGAACAATCTAATGCTAAAATTATTATTATGACTGCTAAATTAGCTGCCAAGATACAAGCTGTAGTGGCTGCTAATAATGCTTTGAATAGTGTATTTGCAAATAATCAATCTACTGAAGAACAAAAAAATAAAGCAGAACACGACTTAGCCAAAGCACAGAAAGATGAAGTAGATGCAACCCAAAAGTTAGAAGCAGCTCAAAATAAATTGGAAAATAAGAAAGCTACCTTACGTTCTCAATTAATCAGAACACAAGAATTATTAATAATTGCACAAGCTGATGCACAAGCTGATGCACAAGCTGATGCACAAGCTGTTATTGCAGCTGGTGGTGTAGTACCAGTTATTGACCAACAATTACTAGCTGCACTAACTAATATACAACCACCTATTGTATTTACTCCTGTTCTAGCACAAGCAGCCAGATTAGCAGCAGAAGCAGCAAATGGAATACAAAATGTAGAAAATATATTAAGGATTGCATCTATACTAATAGATAATAATGATATAGATAATGCATTGATATTAATACGACATGCTGCATTAAATTCTGCCTCTTATGAACAGATAAATATGATTCATCTTATAGATATAGTACTACAAACGCCAATTAATCAACCGAACTTAATAAATAGAATAAGTGTAATAGTAAGAGCAATAGTTCCACTCATAAATGGAAAGAACCCTGTTGAGAAAATGAATTCTATAAATAGAAAATTAGATAATATTCATAATTTTATATTAGGTGTTCCACTTGATTTAGCAGGATTACAAGAAGCATTGACTTTATTACAAGAAGCATCTCGAATTATTGCTAATGCTCCTGCAGTTTCTAATGCAAATCCAGCTGTCAATCCAGTCGCCAATCCAGTCGCCAATCCACTTGCTAGTATTATATCTAGGGTTAATAATTTAAGAAGGAAATTAGGATTTACAGTTAAGGATGATTTAGCTGCATATGAAGTAATAGCAAACTTGGTAGAAGAATTAGTAAAAGAGCAAATTAAAGTATATATACATAATGCAGTTACATCTATATATAAAACAAAAATATCTAATTTACCTAGTGATATAACAATAGATTCTATTATTACTAAATATATTCCTATTCCTGTCGGTATAACGAGTACAAGTGTTGATATAACAGATGACTATAATCCTGATACTATTACAAATC
>Ga0214919_10001838_pt1 | contig 34133 bp, 24 predicted proteins | sample LL1503_MetaG_FD_177994 | JGI IMG/M metagenome (GOLD analysis project Ga0214919, IMG submission 177994) | Freshwater microbial communities from Lake Lanier, Atlanta, Georgia, United States - LL-1503 | ecosystem: Environmental > Aquatic > Freshwater > Lake | place: USA: Georgia | collected...
AAAAAAGCAAAAACTTACGAGAGTATTTCATTCAAAGAAGCTTTTCGATTTAAACAAGAATTTGATTATCCAGTTATAATTTCTATAACCACTTTAGCAAGTGGCACATCAAGATTAAGATATGAAAAGGCTAAAACTAATCCTAATATTCAAGTTTTTGGCAGTGATGAGAATTACCTAATTACCGCAGGATATGATTTGGGTAAAGGCAGAAACTTTACTCTTTCAGAAATGAATGGAAGTTCACATATTGCTTTAATTGGAGCAGACGTTGAAAAAAATCTCTTTGGAAAAAAAAGTTCAATTGATGAATTTATAAAAATTGGCGCAGGAAGATACAAAGTAGTAGGCGTTTTAAAAAGCAAAGGAAATAGCTCAGGCTTTGGTGGAGATAAAATATGTGTGATTCCCATAAATACTGCACGACAATATTTTGGAAGGCCTGATATGAGTTTTACAATAAATGTACTAACAAAAAACACGCTTTTAGTTGATCCATATTTATTCGAAGCAAGAGGTGTTTTTAGAAAAATAAGAAAAATTCCAGTTACTAGTCTTGATGATTTTGACATCGTTAAATCAGATAATTTAGCATCCATATTAATAAAAAATATTACAACTGTAACAGTAGGAGCAACAATTATAGGGCTAATTACTTTACTTGGTGCGGCAATTGGATTAATGAATATTATGTTAGTAAGTGTAACCGAGCGCACACGCGAAATTGGAATTAGAAAAGCAATGGGCGCAACTCAACTAATTATTAAAAATCAATTTTTAATTGAGAGTGTTGTTATTTGTGTTATGGGTGGTTTATTAGGGATTATATTAGGAATTTCTATTGGCAACCTGGTAAGTTTTGCTTTAAATACCGGATTCTTTATTCCATGGTTTTGGATAATATCTGGTATTATTATATGCATTATAGTTGGATTAATTAGTGGTTATTTACCTGCCAAAAGAGCATCTGAATTAGATCCAATAGAAAGTTTACGTTTTGAATAAAATTTATTTATTTTCAAAACTCACCGCAATAATTTGAATTTTTCTTTCAGATGAAGCCGAGGGAGAATAAACCGCATTTCGTTTATCTTTAAAATCATCGCTCGCTTTACTCGCTGTTAATTCGCCAACATCTAAATCCTCAAAAATAATTTTACCTGCAATTCCATTTTGAATGTATTCTTTAAAAAAACCATTTTTTGTTTCAGAAAAAAAATTTTTCAAACTACTAATTCTTCGTTTAGCTAAATTAATATTATAATCTGAGCTTGCTAAAGGACTACAATAACCTTTTAGAGTAATTTTTACAGTTTCGCCATTTTTTAAAACAGCTTCCAACAAATCAGAAAAACGTTTTAAATCTTCCATACCTGTATCAACACTGTCTTGAAAAAAATTATTAATTAAATTTAAAGCATTTTGTTTAGCCGAGCCATTTAAATTGGTTGAAAATTGATTTAAATAAATGGGTACTAATTCTTTATAATTGTTGTAAGAGGTTTCGTAATTTTTTTTTGTTGATACGTTTAGTGTTTTAGAATCTGGCTCATCGTTATGAAAATAAAGTGTTAATGGCACTAATAATTTTAACAGTTCTTTTTTTAATGAAATAGAATCTAATTTTAAAACCGGCTTTATTTGATTATTTAGATTAAACCGATATATATCGTTGCAGCAATTTAATTTATCTTCGAAAAAAGATCCCAGTCTGTTACTTGATAAATAAATAAAATCATTTCCATTATTTGAAAAAGAAGTAGAATAATAAACATCATTAAAACCAGTATTAATTGGGCAACCTGCATTTATAACCTCACTAAATTGATTATTTTTAAACTCAGTTTTAAAAACATCAAAACCTCCTAAACCAGGGTGATAAGTGCTACTAAAAAACAAAACATTTTCTTTAACATTAAACCATGGCGTAATTTCATCTTCGGGTGTATTAATTTTTTTTCCAGCGTTAATTGGTTTTTCAAAAACACCATCATTATTTTGAAAAGAATACCAAATATCCATCCCCCCCTCCCCGCCTATTCTATTACTCGAAAAAAACAAATCTTGTTTTCCATTGAGCATGCCAAAATTTGGCTGACTAGTATTAGAATTTGGAAAATTAATTGGTTCTTCTATTTTGGTAGGTATTTGCCATTGATTATTTTTAAATTCACTCAAATATAAATCACATAAAAATTCTTCGCTGTTTTTTTCTTTACAACGAGAAATAATCATTTGTTTTGAATCTGAATTAAAACAAATATTCGCATTGTGAAAAACACTTGAATTAAATAAAGTATCCATACTTTTAACTTTCTGCCATTTCGACTTTCTATAATCTGAAGTATAAATTTTACTATAAATTGGGTCGACTAAATCAATTTTAAGATTTGGTTTAATTGATGAAAAATAAATAGTACTATCTTTTTCAAATGCTGCAAACTCACTTTGATTAGTATTAATAATAGATTCTAAATGAACTTGAGTTATATCTGATTTGTTTTTTAATAGAATCTGAGACATTTCACAAGCTTCTATCTCAATTTTAGCCTTTACCAAATAGTATTTAATTTCAGATTGTTTTCTTTTATAATCTTCTAATTTAATTTTCGAGAATTTAATAAACCACTTTTTTGCTTCTTTATAATCGCCTTTAGTTTTAAGAATTTGTCCGATCCAATAATAAGTTAAAGGATATTTTTTTATGTTTACATGAGTAGTCACTTTTGTGTATAAATTTAAAGCAATGTCTAAATCCAAATTTTTTCTACTCACATCTGCATATAAATAACACAACTTAACATCCAAACTATCTCTTAAATATAATCGATTAAGGCATTGTGAGGCGCCATACCAATCTTTAAAAATAATAGCCGTTTGTGCTTGCGATCTAAGGCTAGAATTTGATTGGGCAAGCAAACAAAAATTTGCAAAAACAAAAAAATAAAATAAAAATATTTGTCTTTTATTTAAATTCATCACATAAATACAGGGCAAGTTCGTTTTTTTGGCGTAAAATTAGATTTGAAATTAAAAACATAATTAATAAATAGTTCTAAAGAACCTCTTCTATTAGTGGCCATATTAAAATCGCTTACATTTATATCATAAGAAATGCCGCTTTGCATCGTTTTATAATGATATCCAAACCTAACAATAACAGCGTCGCGCGAGCGCCAGCAAAATCCAGCTAACACAGCTTTGTTATAATTACCAAGCATATGATACTTAATAGATGCATGTGGAACTAATTCATAATTATTTCCTTGAACTGTAATCAAAGCTTCGGCAATTAAATCAGTTTTTATGCTGAGGGGCATTGAAAAACTTAAACAATTCGTTAATTTAAAATTAAGTTGGCTTAAATCGTTCCCTTGGTAAGTAATTTCTGGCTTATTAATGTGATGAACACCTAAACCATAAATTAATTTATTTTTATTTTTAAAAACATATTGGATAACCGAACCAAAATTTACATCTACAAAATTTGAACTGGTCCAATAAAATTTCTCTCCACTTGATGAACTATTGTTAAACGCAAAACCATCAAACTGATTATTAAATGTCATTTTAGTATAATCAAAACCTACCTGACAATAACCCATATTTAAGCCTAAGGTTAAAATTAAACTACTATCGGGTTTTGCTAAATAAATATAAGTTCCATTTAAATATATCTGATTGCTTCCATAATAAGCATCTCCTGCTTTATCATTATTAAACATTAAACCAAAACCCAACATGTCTTTATTTAATTTTTTAGGTTTAACCCGTATTTCTCCATTCATATTAAATGTTGAATATGAAACCGGAACCGATTGCCATTGACTTCTATAAATTGCACTTAGGCGATAATCTCCATTAAACATTCCAGTATATCCTGGACTAATATTTAATAAAGAACCCGAAAATTGTGAAAAGTGAATGTCTTGTCCATAAAAATAATTTACCCCTAGCAATAAACAAACAAACGTTATGTAACGATTAATATTCAAAATTATGTGCTATTAACAAATATAACAAAATGAAATAACTTAATAAAAATCAATATCAACTAAAATTTTAAATCTATTATTATTAATTTGATTAAAGAAAAAATTATACCCTTCATTTAAACTTAATTTAATACTTTTGTAACTATTAATGACAGAAAATTTTGATATAATTATTGTTGGTGGAGGCATAGTTGGACTAGCAACAGCATATAAATTGAACACCTATTATCCAAACAAAAGTGTTTTGGTTTTAGAAAAAGAAAACGAGGTGGCAAAACACCAAACTTCTCATAACAGCGGAGTCATTCACAGTGGCATTTATTATAAGCCTGGTTCATATAAAGCAAAAAATTGTGTTGATGGCAGAAGAGAATTGGTTGAGTTTGCTAAACAATTTAAAATACCTCATGATATTTGTGGTAAATTAATTGTAGCTACCCACCAAAGTGAATTAGCTCATATGAATAAAGTATTTCAAAATGGGATTGATAATGGCGTTGAGGACATGGAAATAATTGATGCAAAACGTATAAAAGAAATTGAACCCTTTTGTGAAGGAATTGCTGGAATTAGAGTGGGATGTACAGGCATAATTGATTATGATGCAGTGGCAAAAAAATATGCTGAACTAATCAATTCTAAAACTAATGGGAGTAAAGTATTAACTGGGCAACATGTTGTTGATTTTATAAGAGGTGAAAATGAAACAACTGTCATCACTAAAACCTCTCAATTTAAAGCTAAATATATTATTACAACTTCTGGTTTGCAAGCCGATAGAATGGCTAAAAAAGAAGGCCAACCCAGCGATGCCGCTATTATTGGGTTTAGAGGTGATTATTATGATTTAACCGAAAAAGGATTGTCTAAAGTAAACCATTTAATCTATCCTGTTCCTAATCCAAAATTTCCTTTTTTAGGTGTTCATTTTACTCGGATGATAACTGGTGGAACTGAATGTGGCCCCAATGCCGTATTTGTTTTTGATAGAGAAGGCTATAGTAAAACAGCTTTTAATTTAAAAGATACAGCCGATGCTTTTTCTTATAAAGGCACTTGGAAATTTTTTGCCAAACATTGGCGTTTTGGTTTAGACGAATACCGTGGGGCATTTAGTAAAACATATTTTTTAAACCGATTAAGAAAATTAATTCCTACTTTACAAATGGAAGACATTGTTGCAAGCAGATGTGGTATTAGAGCTATGGCATTAGGGCCTGAGGGAGAGATGTTAGACGATTTTAAAATAGAAAAGCATGGTAATGCGATGCATGTAATTAATAGTCCTAGCCCTGCAGCTACTGCTAGTTTGGCATACGGAAATGAAATTGCCTTAATGGCAACCGAATATTTTAATTTAAAATAATTAAACAAAAAAAAATCCTTCAATAACAATTGAAGGATTTTTTTTATACTAAAAATTTTATTACTTTTTTGCTGGAGCTTTAGCAGCTGGTGCCGCAGGAGCTTTAGCGGCTGTGGCTGCAGCAGGCGTTGCAGCAGTTGCAACTGTTTCTGAAGTAACAGCACGAGTTACATCAACACTTACTACTGATATATTGCTAGGATGCAACAAGGTTATTCCATCAATTTTAATATCGCCAGCAGAAATATTTTTACCAATGGCTATTTTTTCGATATTTAATTCGATGTACTCAGGTAATTTAGATATTAAACCTCTTACTTTCAATTTACGTAATTTAATAGTTAATTTCCCACCAGCTTTAACACCTTCTGATGTGCCAATTGTTTTAATAGGCAATTGTAAGGTTACTGGTTTTTCAGAATTAACTAATAAAAAATCAGCATGTATTAATTTATCGTTTAATTTATGATACTGGGCTTCTTGTAAAATAGTTTGATGTGTTTTACCATCAATTTCAATGTTTACCAAATTAGTTTCAGGTGTGAAAATAATGTTTTTAAAGTGGCGAATATCGGCACTAAAGTGAATTTGTTCTCCTTCTCCATAAATTACACATGGCACACGGCCATTGTTTCTTAATGCAGTTGAATCTGTTTTTCCTACGTTCGCTCTAAGCGAACCGCTCAATGTTACTGATTTCATTTTATTTATTTTTTGTGAGTTATCAAAATTGCCCGTTTCAATTTTTTTAACTCTGATTAAATTTTAAACGGGTTATAATATAAAATTGCTACTTATCGATTCGTAATTATGAACGCTATTAATCACCTTGGCAAACAAATCAGATACTGTTAATACTTTTATTTTAGAACTTTGTTCTTTTAAAGGGATGGTATCTGTTACGATTAACTCTGTTAATTTTGAATTTTGAATATTTTCGTATGCTTTGCCCGATAATACTGGATGCGTGCAAATTGCTCTTACACTCAAAGCTCCTCTTTCCATCATCATATCTGCTGCCTTACATAAAGTGCCGCCAGTATCCACCAAATCATCTACCAACACAATATTCCGTCCTTCAATCTCCCCTATGGCGGTCATACTTTCTATCACATTTGCTTTTGCACGTTGTTTATAACAAATTACGATATCTGCTTTTAAATGCTTAGCGTAACCATTTGCGCGTTTACTTCCTCCCATATCCGGTGCTGCAATAGTCAAATTTTCTATGTTTAATTTTTTTAAATAAGGCAAAAATATGGTTGAGGCATATAAATGATCAACAGGCACATTAAAAAACCCTTGAATTTGATCTGCGTGCAAATCCATAGTCATAACTCGGGTTGCTCCAGCCACAGCAAGCATATCGGCCACTAATTTTGCGCCAATAGCCACCCTTGGTTGATCTTTTCTATCTTGTCGTGCATATCCAAAATAAGGTAATACTGCAACTATTTGTCTGGCGCTAGCCCGTTTAGCCGCATCAATTAATAGGAGTAATTCCATTAAATTATCTGCAGGTGGCATCGTGCTTTGCATAATAAATACACTATGCCCACGAATACTTTCTTCGTACGAAGCTTGTAATTCTCCATCACTAAAACGATAATGTACCAGTTTTCCTAAGGGTTGGCCATAAGCAGTAGCAATTTTATTCGCTAAGTCTTCAGTTGCAATACCAGAAAATAATTTTACTTGTGATTTCATTTTGGGAGAGCAAATATAGAAAAATTTCTTGATTTTAATCAAGATAACATGTTTTACCTGAATTTATTTAGTTTTATCAATACTAATTTTTGCATTTTTTAATCCCTTTTTTCTATAATTAAGAGCTTCTTGTTCAGCTTCTATAACAGTTTTAAATGAACCCGTAAAAAAAGTTTTTGAACCATCATTATTCAATGTGCTATCTATAACATTTAATCTTATCATTTGTCTTAACAAACTATTTGGTGAAATATTAATAGGAAGAGTTTCAATGGCCACTCTAAAATTAATGCCTAATTGGTTTCTAATCTCTTGTGCCAAAAGCTTTAATTTTTGTGTCTCTAAATCATTTCTATTATTATCGCTAATATTCGAATTTAATATATTTGTTATGCTATCAAGTTTTGTTAATTTTAATTTTCGATCTTTGGCAGCAATTACATTATTGATTGAATCATTTCTTTTTTTAGAAATATCTGATTCATTTTTATTAGAATTAAATCGTTGAAGTAATTTGTTATTATTATTGCTATTATTATCCGTGTTATTTTCTGTGTTATTATCGGTATTATCTTCCGCATTATTATCTGTATTATTTTCTCCAAATTTAAATTTATAACCCTCAGAATTTGAGAAATTTACCTTTCGTTTTGTTTCATTAAAAACAAAATCTAACTCAAACAGCTTTAAACCATTAAAATCAACCATCTGTTCATCATAATTTATTAAAAATTTATTTCCAAAAACATTATTCACTTTTACTAAATATTGGCCAGCATTTTTTATATCAATTGCATAAAACCCGTTTTCATCTGTTAATGCGGCAAATTCTTCTCCTTTATTACCCTTTGCGGTTATACGTACCCCTTTTAATGAAATTTTACCTAATGAACTTAGCGTATCTCGTTTTAATTTTACATAACCTTTAACTCGATATGACAAAGAATACGGAACATACAAAATATAATTTGAATTCATATACAAATCTTGTTCAGCACCATTTGCACAAATCAAATCTTTTAAATTTACAACTGGTAAAAAGTTTAACATATAATTACCAAAAGGCATGTTTATATAATTAATTTCGCCATTTATATTGGTCATCAATTCAATTTCAGAAAAATTACTTTCTTCTTCTTCAGTTGAAGAATTATTGTTTAATTTATTTTTTATACCTACTAAAATATTTGGAATAAATGGTTCATTTTCTTCCCTTATTTTATTACCATTTATATCATGATAACAAATTACTTTTAAATTATAATACTTAGTTCGTGGCTGATCTAAATCAAATGATTTTGTTATCCCTAAAATCAAATTAATATTTCTAAACACACTTTTTACACCAGTTTCAGAATTACGTGTGCTATTTTGATTAATATTTATTCGAGCATTAGCAGTTAATCCATTTTTAAATAACCAATCAATTCTTGGGTTAATCGAAATATTTTCGCTATTTGAAGGTAATTGTAAATAATAATTACCGTAAATGGTTAATAAAACGGTTCTATCTAAATAATATCGTTCATATTTTGGACGAATAAATATTGATTGTGTTTCAATTTTGGTGTAAATACCATTTCCTGAATTAAAATAAAATGGTTCATATGAAGTACCAAAATTGATAGTAAAAAATTTATTTAAGTAATTAGCACTAATGATGGAATTAAAAACTTCGCGCTTAATAACTGGATAATTAGAATTAGTAAAACTTATGTTATAATTATTTCTATAACCTATAGATATGTTGGCAGAAATAGATTTTTGAGATGAAATTTTATGTTTAACATTTAAAAAGCATGCTTTTAAACGATTAGAATAAATGTTATTAAAATTATTAAAAGCATTGTAGTTATTTTGTTCATTACCATTATACATTAAACCAGTTTCATAAAATATAGACCTAAAAATTGATGAATAACTTAATCGAACAAGATCAATTTGAGCTTTATTATTATTTAATAAATAAGTTTGAAATGAAGATGATGAATTTATAATATTTCTATTTAAAATAAATCTAATTTTACTTAATTTAGATAATTCATACACACCATTAGCTTCGTAATAAATGTTTTTACTAAAAATTCCGTTTATATTTTTAGATGTTAAAACTGAAATATTTAATTTATCCCATGAACCTGAATAGCTTAATCTGTAATTTATTCCAGTAATAGTGGTATCGTTCGAATTTAAACCTTGTGCTATTGTTTCAAAATATTTCACACGACTTATTCCAATAACGCCATTCAAACTATGGTGTTTATAAAAAGAATATCCCGAACCAATATTTCCCATAAATGTATTATTCTTATTATTTAAAAATAAATTATTGATATACAAAATATTAGTATTTAATTTTATTTTATTTAGTATTGATATTTGATGATCTATCAATAAACCAGCATTTGAATTTGGTGATAAATTTTTTACAGCACCAATTTTAAAAATATTGTTTTTAATTGAATTAAGTTCAGCAACAATACCTGTTCCAATAATTCCACCAAAAGAATTATTCAATGCTAAATTACCAACGCTTATGTTATATTTTGGTTCTTTATAATTTATTCTAAGCGGCAAACTTTGTATTAAAGTACCTGTATTGATATTAGGTGTATTAAAAACTTGATTTTGTAAGCCAAAAAGATAACTTAATTCCCTTTTCTTGGTAAATAAAATTGATCCGTAAACATTTCCAAATATAAATGGCTGAGTAGCGCTTAGTAAATTTCCAACCTGTAAATTAAAATTAAGTGGCGATTGAGATTGATTTTTTTGTAAAACAAAATAGCTTCTTACTTTTCGAAACTGAATGGTTTCTCGCTTTGTTTTTCCGTTTGATGCTATTACTCTTAAAGTAGTTTCTCTTTCAATATTATCAAGGTAACTTTCATTATTATTTAATTCTTTTTTGTATGAAACATTATAATTTAATATGGTATCAGAACCAGCAGGCAAACTAATGTAAACAAAATTATTTAACTCATTAAAACCAATTAAATTTAATAATTTTCCTGCTTCAAAAGTTAATTTAATCAATTCACTAACATTTCCTTTATTACTTAACAAAATTTTAAAATCTTTTAAATCATATAACTCATTAAAATATATTGTGTTAGAATTTACCTTCATAAACCAATCGCTTTTAATTGGTACATCAATAAAGAAGGTTCCAAAATATTTTTCTTTATTTGATTTAAGAAATGAAGTAATTACATATGCCTGACCGCCATAAACTTTATTTGGCTCAATTAATCGAAAAGGGATAAAAAACGAATCGCCGGGTTCAATACTAACTTTACCCATTGGCAAACCAATACCGTGCCATCCCTCTGGTAATTTGGTTTCAATTAATCCATCAAATGTTTCTTTTTTATAATTAATGATTTTTAAAACATTAAATATAGACGAATCAGCTGAATGCGATATTTGATATTTTAAAAAACTCATTACAACAGTATCTTTTAGTACTAAGTTTTGATTTGCCTTAACGGTATCGTTGGCATTTATTCGGTTAATAGGTACAGAATTGGTTCTTTGTAATAAGGAAGTATTGTCAACCTTTAAATCTTTATTAATTGGTTGCAAGAGAGTATCACTTTGATTATTTTTAGTCGAATCTAAAGCAGTTTGGCTTTGAAAAGACAATATTAACAAACAAAAGATGAATATGTAATCAATTTTTTTAATAAAATTTTTAACTTAAATTAAGTAACGAAAGTAGTCAAAAAAAACAATAATTTATCTATATATTCAATAGCTGTAGCATATTTAAATATATAAAAAACAATTAACTTGTTATTTAATAAATATTCCTGAGAATTATTGGATAAAAAAAAAGCAACAAGTTTATACCTGTTGCTTTAAATTTTAAGTTTGCTTTATATTATAACGCATCTAATTCAAATAACACATTAGTTACATATCTATCAGGATTAGGACTAGCTGCTTGTTGTAAAATAGTTGTAGTATTCATTGGAGTAACTCCACCTCCAGTTCCAGTACCACATTGCCAAAAAATACAAAAATCATTTTCCACTGCACTTCCAGTGTTTTCAAAAGGGGAAACTGCCGCAGCATCTGTAATTAATACTGTAGGAAATGCTGTTAAAGCACAAGGTAAAACAAGATTAGCTGCTGCGAAGTCAGCTGTAGGAACAGAAGCTACGCCAGTTGCTGCAGAAAAATGAGTTCCCATACCGGTCATAGTAATACCAACATTATTTAAAGCTAGAGTATTAGCAACATTATCTGTTCCCATAAAAGTTGCTTGCTCTGCTCCATAACTTAAAGCCCATCTTCTTGATGCAGAAACAGTAAAACGAGTTCTGTACATCTGCTGATCAGCAGTAAGAGTAGTGCCAACACCTGTACCAACTGCATTTTGAATAGCAGTACCCCTTGCTCCCATACCAATTCTGTAATCTTCAATAGAATTAAATACGAATTCGATGTTACCACCATCAATAATTTGAAATCTTAAAACTAAGTTTAGATTAACAGCCACAGGTAAAACTCCTCTATCTCTAACTGCTTGTGCGTTTGTTTTTAGATTTGAGAAAATCAAACAAAAAAGGAAAATTGGTAAAATGATTTTTTTCATGATATTTTTTTTTAAATTATTTCTACAAATTTAGACATTTAAATTAATAATACAACTATTTTTGTTAAATTAATGTTATTAAAAAAAATATTAAAATGTAAGTTAATATCATTTTTAATCAATTTGATATCAATTTTTATTAATTTTTTTGATATTGTATTTTTTAAAATTTAAGATATCTTTGTATAAAAATTGTAAATGATAAAAAAAATAAATAAGTTTAAATTATATTATATATTTTTATTCTCAAGCTTTATATTGACAGCTCAAGACTTTGAAGTGTCACCTGCTTTAATTTCTTTTAAACTAAATCCGAATGAAATTGGCACACAAAAAGTTTCATTAACCAATCATTCTGATAAAAAACAATCCTTTGAGTTAAAAATGTCTGATTACTCGATCGATTCTTTAGGTAACAAATTAAGAATGCCTGCAGGCACAAGTAAAAGATCCTGTGCCAATTGGATTTCAATTAGTCCAACATTATTAGAATTAAATCCCAACGAAACCAAACAAATAGATGTAACCATGACTGTTCCAAGTGATGGATTTTCTACAAAATGGGTTCTAATATATGTTCAAACAAGTAAAGAACAATCTGATTTTAGTAAACCCGACAAAGCGGTTGCTACAGGTGTTTTAATTGTACCCCGAATTATTATTCAAGTTTTTCAATCGCCTAGTCTTAATAATAATTACATGGCTACCATACAAAAGTTTAAAGAAATAACAAAAAAAGGGGATAAAGAACGGTCTTTTAGTGTAGAAATTAGTAATGTTGGAGATAAATTAATTAATGCAAAAGTTTTTTTAAACCTAGCTAATACCTCAACGGGCATTGAGACTAAATTTAATGCTGAAACTATTAAAGTTTTACCAGATGCAAAAAGACAATTAGTTTTAAAATTACCAACAGACTTACCAAAAGGCAAGTTTGCTTTAGCTGCTCTTTTAGATTACGGGCATAACACTGATATAGAGGGAGCTCAGCTTATCATTGATATTAAATAATCAAAAAAAATGAAATTTTTATTTTTACTTCTATCTTTTTGTGCAAGTTTTTATTTAAAAGCACAAAAAGAAACAACTAATTGGTACGATGCAGAACGTAAACAAAAAAAAGAAGTTTTTTTTGAAAAAAAAGTTGGAGATAAATCTATTAGAGAAGGCCAGTACATTATTTACCATAAAAATGGTGTAACTTTTCAAAAAGGATCTTATTTAAATGGGGAATTAGATGGTGTTTGGATTATTTATTACGAGAATGGATCAATAAAAGAAAATTTAGTTTTTAAAAACAATCAATTAAACGGAGAAGCTAAAACATTCTACCCAAGCGGAAAATTATTCGAAATTTCAAATTATAAAAATGATGTATTAAATGGGGAAAGTAAAGTTTTTTATGAAAACGAAAAACTTAATGAAATTAAACATTATGATATGGGAATTTTAAATGGAGAAGCAATTGGTTATTATGAAGAAGGGGAAATGAATTATCGTAAAAAATATGTAAAAGGGATAGAAGATGGCAAATTAGAAACGTACTATGAAAATGGAAATATAAGTTCAATTTATTACAAAAAAAATGGGATTTTAGATAGTTTATTTTTAAACTTTTACAAAGAAAAAAAGAACATCAAACAACTCGAATGTTACTATTTAAGAGGGTTGTTAAATGGGAAGCTAACTAGTTATCATGATAATAAACACATCAAATTAAAGTGTAATTATATCATGAATAACATTGAAGGTTTTTGTGTCGAATTTTACGAAAATGACACAATAAAACAAAAAGGAAATTACCTGTTTGGAAAAAAAATTGGAGAATGGCTTTCTTTTTATCCAACAGGTCATTTATTTAGCCAAGGTAACTATGTTTCTGACTCACTTGATGGTAAATGGACCATTTATCATGAAAATGGAAAAAAGAAACAAGAAGGGTTTTATTCTAAAGATTTAGCTCAAGGAAACTTCAAGTTTTATTATGATAATGGAGTTTTAGAAAAAGAAGGTGTTTTTAATAGTGATAAGATGGGAGGTATTTGGAAATTTTATGATAATAATAATAAATTATTAAGTGTTAAAAATTATTTAAATAGCACATTAGATGGCTTACAAAAAGAATTTAATCCAACCAATGGCAAACTTACCAGGAAGTATTATTATAAAAATGGCATTGAATTAAAATAAAATAATTTTGATACTCAATTAATTTTAGGGGCAATCAACCGAATTACATTGAGGCCAAAGCCACAACTCAATGGGTACAGAATAATAATCTGCAGTGCTTCCCAAAAGCTTATTTGATGGTGCTGCATTCATTCCACACTGAAAATAAATTCTAATCTTATTGGTATTGGTATTAATTGAAAAAACTCCAGAAGGAAGTGGAATACCAACATCATCATATTCCATTAAAACACTACCTAATGGGGGGGAGGCGGAAGAATTTAATGTTATTGGTCCAGTTAAATCTTGGTATGCATTAAACGTAGCGCCAGCAAAACCAGAAATATTAGAAGCTGAAGCTTGAATTGCAGATAAGGGGATAGTGTTACCAGCATCTCCAATTATATTTGAAGCGGTAGTGCTAAAATATAATTTAAAACCATCTACTATCGAATGACTTATGGGGAAACCAGGATTTAAATCTGACATTGAAATGCCAATAACGGTATTATTTGATTCAATTCCGTTTTTATAATCTTGTATAGTTTTAAAATTAAAATTAACAACTCCACCAGACAAAATTGCAATTCTGGCCGAATTATATTGAGAAAATAAATTTGAATTAAAAAAAACAAATAGTACAAAAAACTTACAAATTATTATATTTTTATTCATAATTATTAATCTGCTATTGAGCTTCTAATTCAAATATAATGTTAGCTATATAATTGTCAGGAACAGGACTTGAAGCTAAGTTAATAATATTAATCGTATTCATTGGATTAGTAGCTGAACCTTGAGGGGAGGCAGTTCCGCATTGCCAAAATATTGTAAAATTATTATCTGAAATATCACCAGCATTTGTTAAAGCACCTTTGTTAATTAAAGTTTGAGGGTAAGCCAAAAGAGCTGAAACAGATGCTGCTGAAAAATCACCTGTTAGTGGACTTATTAAATTACTAAAGGCACCGGTGTTATAAACTCCATTTTCGATTAAAGTAAAACCAACATTATTTAATGGCAATAAATTGGCAGGATTGTCAGTTCCAATAAAAGTAGCTTGATCTGCTCCAAAATTTAATAACCAGTTTGATGATGATGAAACTGAAAAATCAGTTCTAAAAAAAGCTGTTGAATTATTAGAAGAAGCACCCACACCTGTAGCACTTGATAAAGCACCTACTCCATTTTTATAATCATTAATAGAATTAAAAGAAAAATTGATATTACCACCATTAGTAATATTTACTCTCAAAATTTGAGTTAAATTTACATTAGCTACAATCTGCTCATCATCTCGAACTACTTGGCATGCTAGTTTTTCTAAAAACAAAAAGCTTTCTAAAATAAGAGTAATAATAAATATTTTTTTTTTAATGATAATAGCAGTATTAAGATTTGTAAATATATTAAATATAAATCAAAAAAAATTATTAATAAAATTCGAACAAAATACCTACTAAAAAAATATTAATAAATAAAATTAAAAAAAATTAGTTTTAATGGGAAATAAAATTGGGCATATTTGCAGATACTTCAGCAATCGCTTTAAAACCACCCTCAATTTCTTTAAACTGGTGAAAACCTCTTAATTTAAAAATACTAGCTGCAATCATACTTCTATAGCCGCCAGCACAGTGAATAAATAAAGTTTTATTCGAATTTAATTTGGTAAACCAATCATTTATTTGATCTAAAGGCATATTAAAAGCCTCGTTAACATGGTCAAGATTATATTCAGATTCTTTTCTTACATCAATAATTGTATCTGCTTTTAAATCAACTTCGGCAGCAAATTGAGATGCTGTAATTCTGTTAACCGTATCTATTTCTTTATTTGATGCCTGCCAAGACTCAAAACTTCCATTTAAATAACCCAATACATGATCAAAACCAACTCGACTTAATCTGGTAATAGTTTCTTCTTCAAGCCCGGGTTGAGTTACCAATAAAATGGGCTGCTGTACATCTTTAATAATAGCGCCAACCCAGGGAGCAAAATCGCCTTTAATTCCGATATTAATCGAGCGAGGTATAAAGCCTTTATAAAAAATTGCAGGTTCGCGGGTATCCAAAATAATTGCATTATTTAAATCTGCTGAAATTTCAAACTCATTAACCGATAGGGGTCTTAATCCATTTAACAAGACGGTATCAAAACTTTGGTAACCTGTTTTATTCATGGCTACATTTAATCCAAAATAACTTGGCGGAGGCAATAAACCATCAGTAACCGCTTTTACAAATTCTACTTTATTAGGTTGGTTTAAGGCATAATTCATTTTTTTTTGATTACCTAAAGTATCAACCGTTTCTTTCATCATATTTTTACCACATGCGCTTCCTGCACCATGAGCAGGATAAACAATTACATCATCAGCTAATGGCATAATTTTAGCGTTTAAAGAATCATATAACAAACCAGCTAAATCATCTTGCGTCATGGATTCAGATTTTTGAGCCAAATCAGGTCGGCCCACATCACCTAAAAAAAGTGTGTCGCCACTAAACAAAGCATGATCTTTGCCACTCTCGTCTATTAATAAAAAACAAGTGCTTTCCATGGTATGACCAGGGGTGTGTAACACTTTAATGATAAGCTGGCCTAGTTTAAAAATTTGACCATCGCTAGCAATAGTGGATGTAAAGCTAGGATTGGCATTTGGCCCATAAATAATTGGGGCACCTGTTTTAGCGCTTAAATCTAAATGACCCGATACAAAATCGGCATGAAAATGGGTTTCGAAAACATATTTTATTTTAGCATTATCCTTTGTTGCTCTATCAATATATGGTTGCACTTCTCTCAACGGATCAATTATTGCAACCTCGCCATCAGATAAAATATAATAAGCTCCTTGAGCCAAACAACCGGTATAAATTTGTTCTATTTTCATTTAATCAATATAAGATAAAAAATTATTTTGATTGATATTTTTTTTTAAAATTAAGTATTATTTTATAAACGTTTCTTTGATAATTATATACAAACCAAGAATTAGTAAAAACCAAGCAAATAATGGCTTTAACTTTAAACCATCCGTTTTTTTAGATAAATAAATACCAATAAAAAGACCTATTAATGTAAAAATAATAATTTGTGCAATTAAAAACCAATCAACAGAATCAGAATTTGCTTTAACAACAAAACCAATAACTGATTTTGAGGCTATGATGATGAGCGAAGTGCCAACAGCTGATTTAATTGGTAATTTTGTTAAAAGCAACAATATCGGAATAATTAAAAAACCTCCCCCTACTCCTACTAATCCTGTTACTGAACCCTCTAAAGCCCCTAAAAAAATAATTAATGGGTAATTTAAATGCGGTTGATTTAGTTCTTCTGATTTTTGTTTAAAACCAGATATTAGTATACTTAAAGCTGCAAATATCATTAAAACGGCAAAAATTAACATTAAAAAAGTTGCTTTAGAAACCGCATAATTGCCAAGAGTAAAAACAACAGAAGGGATAGAGGGTAAAAGAAAGGCTCTTGTAAAAAAAACAGATAAAACAGAGGGAATGCCAAAAATTAAAGCAATATATAAATTTACTAAGCCCTTACGAAAATAATTAATTGAGCCAATGCCAGCAGTAAATCCAACAATAAATAAGGAATACGTGGTTGCGGTAACTGGATTAACTAAAAATAAATAAACTAAAACAGGCATCATTAAAATACTCCCACCACTTCCTATAAGACCTAATGAAATTCCAATTAAAATTGAACAAACAAATCCGAATATTAGCATTCAATTATTTTAAATATAAAGATACAAAGATGATGTAATTAATTAAACAGTTAATTAAAATTTATATCGTAAACTTAAAATTACATTTCGACCTGGAGCATTTATGCCACTAGCAAAATTTCGGTAAGCATTGTCAGTTATGTTTTCGCAAGCTACATTTAAACGTAAATTTTTAGTAAGATTAGCACCTAAACGAATATTTAAAGTAAACCAATTGGGCATACCATTTAAGGTAGCGTATTGTAAATTATCTTCGCCACTAGGACTGTAATCAGCTAAGGCCTTTTTACCATTATATCTGATAAAAAATTCACCATCAAAACCTTTTGCTTTATAGGAAATAGAAGTTTGTCCGAACATTGGAGCAATATGATCTAAAGGAATAACTGTATCCAATTTAGAATTAATATAACGACCATAGGTATAATTTAATACACTTTTAAAAGAAACTTGTTCGTTAAAATCAAACTGAACACCTGCTGAAAAGCCATAAATATAAGCATTATCAGCATTTTGTGTTGCTTTAACTTTTGTAGTTGAACCATTATAAATTGCTGAATCGTTTCCATTTAATTTATAATCAGAAACTACTAAAACGTTCGTTAAATTGGTATAAAAACCTGTTAAGTCAAACTTATATCGACTTTGAACAACCTTACTAATTCCCATTTCAAAATTATAAGTGTATTCAGGTTTTAAAGTTGGATTAGGAACGATTAAATAAGTAGAGCTCTCAAACACTTTACTCAAATCATCCACATTAGGTGCACGAAAGCCTGTATTTGTTAATAGCGAAACCTTGTAATCATTTTCTAATTTCCAAGTTAAACCCAAGTTACCAGTTAGTGCTTGATTATTTTGATTAGCAGTTGTAAATGGGAATTTAAAAAATGTTGTATCTGTAAATTTACTTGTCAAACTTGTATTCGTGTAACGAATTCCATCGGTAATTACTAAGGTTTTACTAATCTCCCAAGCATGAGAAACATAAGCTGCAAAAGTTGTCATCATACTTCCACCCCCTGCATAACGAGTATCGGCTGGAGTTTCAATATTTGTAAACATATTTTTAAAATTTGCGGTAGATTGCACCTCGTTATTTGTAAACTCAATGCCGTAACGCAGTTCGTGTTTATCTTTAACTAATTTATAAGTGTCTATGTTTACTGATAAAACAGATACATCTTCTTTTTGTGTTTTACGATTTAAATTTTGAAATCTGCGGGTAATTCTATCCTGATCAATTTTCTGATAAGCTAAAATCACTTTTAGGTTATCCGAAATGTTTGTTTTACAATCATAATTAAGTGTGTAGGCTGCTAATAAACGTTGTTGAGGCCCATAACCATTTTCTGAAAATTTAAATTTACCAGCGCTATAATCTCCATTTAATCGATCATAACGAGGTAAAAAACCAGATGATGAATATTGAAAATTTAAATTATGTGTAACATATTTACCAGTTTTAATATTAAAACGTTGCATGATATCCATTTGTGAATACCCAGTTCCTTTTTGTAAAGTATTATCTGAATTTTTAATCATAGTATCTCTTCCATTTATTCGATCTTGATAATAATTTCTATCCCAAACATTGGTATATCCATTTAATTTATTTGAACCAGACTTTAAATCGCCAAAATTATGAGATGTTATATTTGTTAAAGAAGCAAAATTTTTAAACCCCAAGTTAAAATCTAAGTGGCTAGTTTGTTCGTTTGATACCGATGAATAACGGTCCATTGCATTTAATTTAAAAAGAGTTTTATCGTCAGTACTAAATTGTGCGTTTTTTGTATAAAAATTCATAACACCTCCTAAAGCATCGCTACCATAAATAGTTGATGATGGACCAAAAACAATTTCAGTTCTCTCGAGCATGTTTGGATCAATAGTCATTACATCCTGTAAATGTCCGCCTCGATATATGGCATTATTCATTCTTACACCATCTATCACCAACAAAACTTTATTTGCTTCAAAACCTCTTAAACTAGGGCTACCTCCACCCGCCTGACTTTTTTGAACAAAAACCTGGCCGGTATTAAATAATAAATCGCCAGTAGTTGCTGGGTTTGAAAATTCGATGTCTTTTTGTTTAATTATTTCAATTAAAAAAGGAACATCTATTTTGTGTTCAGGTTTTCGATTAGCTGATAAAATAATTTCATCTAAATTAACTGATTTAGAAGATAAATTGATGCTTGTATCTTTTGTTAAAATTATTTTTTTTGAGGAATAACCGAACAAGAAAATAAAAATAGAATCTTCTTTATTTAAAACAGAAATATCGGCTTTACCTTTTAAATCAGTAAAAACTTGTTTGTTTTTTTTATCTTGTAATATTACTTTTTCTATTGGTTCGCGAGTTGAAATATCTCTAATTGTGATGGTTTGAGAAAAATATGAATATGAAGTGAAAATTAATCCTAATACTAGTTTATTAAAATGCATGATACTTAAAATTTAATGATAATTAATTATAATCTGATTATACTAAAATTGATTTAGTAATAAGAAATTTATTTTGTCCAAAATTTTATAAACTATAAATATATGCCTCAATTAAATCAAGCATTATTTTATTAGAAATAAATTCAGAACTTAAAAAAAAATTAAAAAATTGGAGGATGTATTTCTTGTTTTAAATAACCCTTTTGAGTTAAAAACAGATTGGTTTTGTGGAATTTTAAATTACCATTACTAATATTTAATATAATGCGATCCAATTGAATAACACATTTAAAAGAAAACAATTGCTTTAATAATTTTATTGGGTAAGATGTATTTTTTAAATCATTATTTTTATAAAAAGAAGCAAATTGATTTTTAAGCTCCTGTTCTTGTGTATCAGAAACAACAGTTAAAAAAACTTTGTTTGCTTTAATTTGAATTGAAATAATATCATATAATTCTCCATTATAAATAATTTCTTTATTATCATCCTCCCAAATTAAATGATCAGAATTTTTAAACAACTGATTCAAATTAATTTGTAATGTTTTAAAAGCTATTGATTTTTTATTTTTTAAAACGTAAGTTTTAAACTCTTTTTTATAAGAATTTAAATATAACTTAGACATTAAAGAAACACCTGTAATTAAAACGATTACAATCAACAAAGTTAATATGATGGTGATTTTTTTCAAAATATTGGTGTGAATGTAAGATTATTTTATTGTGTAATCAATCCTTAAATTAAAAAAACACTTATTTATTCAATAAAACATGTCCATTTAATTCTTTTGTTGAACCATTAAAACTAGACGCTTTAATTTTCCACACATACACGCCATTGATGCAGGAATTTCCTTTAAAAGTTCCATCCCATCCAATTGAAGTATCTTCTGATTCAAAAACAATATGACCCCAGCGATCAAAAATAGTTAAATTATAAAATTTTACGCCACGAGTAACCGCTATAAAAGTTTCATTTTTATTATCTTGGTTTGGAGTAAATGTATTAGGCACAAAAATTGAAAAATCTGAATCGACTTTTATTGTTTTGATGATCGAATCGGAACATTCAAAAGTATTTTTAGTAATTAATAAAACATTAAATGTTCCGGCATCTTTAAATAAATGAGAATAATTAAATTCGTTTGAAGCCTGATCCTTATCATTAAAAATTAACCAAGACCAATCATTTTGAAAATCCCCTTTAGAATTATTTGTAAAATAAACTTCGTCTCTATTTTCTAATGGATTTTCTGGAAAATAACTAAAATCAGCGACTGGCAACGGATAAGCTTTTATAAGAAATGACAACTTATTTATACATCCTCGATTATCGGTAAAAACACCTTTTAGTGTGTAATCTCCATCGGTATTGAAACAATAATTAAAAACGCTTGAAGTTTGAGTTTTTGTACCCATAGTCCAAATACTATTTACAATTACATTTTCTCCACTTGGATAAAATTTAAAATCTGAACAAAAAGGCACACAATGACTAATTGGACTTTGATCTATACCTCCCGTTGGTAAAGGATCAATTATAATATTTGCAGTAGCATATCCTTTACAATTTGCAGAATCCTTAACCATTAAAGTATAGGTTCCGCTCATTCCTTGATTGTTTGCCACTAATGAATGGTTCTGAATTGCTGAAGTATAATTTAAAGGCCCGCTCCAATAATAATAATTAGCACCAGCTCCTTTAAATAATATTTGTTCATTAAAACACACTCGAGGAGTAACTGAAAGCGATGCAATTGGAAGCGTTTTGGTGTTAACAGTTGCGGTAGATATAGAAGTACATGTATTTAATGCAGTACCGATAACATAATAAGTCCATGCTTGACTATTAATTGCAGAAGTTACAGTTGCGATAGAGCCATTAGCCCCAAATCCCATTGGCCCAAACCAATTATAAGTGTTAGCTCCAATAACTTTTAATGTTGCAGGTTCTCCAAAACACACTAATGCCCCTTGAGTTATTAAAACTGGATTAGGCATAACTGTCAACGATACTGATGAACTAGCCTGACAACCGTTAATGTCTGTTACCAATACTTGATATTGACCTGAATTAATAATTGCACTATTATTTATTACTGGATTTTGAACTGGGCTATTAAATCCATTTGGTCCATTCCAAATATAACTTACATTATTTCCATTAACCTGCAAAATACTATTTTTTGTTTCACAAACCGGACTATTACTAGTTGCTGTAGGAGTTGGCAAAGCATTAATAACAACCGATTGGCTTATAGAATTTGTGCAAGGGCCTTTTGAAACAGTTAAAGTATAAATGCCTGCAGTGGGTAAAATCACATTTGAGATAATTGGACTTATTTGACTAGAATTAAATCCATTTGGACCTGACCAAACATAATTTATAGCTCCAATTGTAGCAGAGGCATCAAAATTTAATACAGTACCAACACATTTTGGACTAGTTGTAATAAAACTCGGAACTGGCATAGCTGTAACTGATACATTTGCTATAGTTGTATTTACGCATCCAACAGCACTAGTTGCAAAAACAGTATAATTACCTGATGCAGACACCTGAAGGGGTGCGTTAATGATAGGGTTTTGCAAATAACTCATAAATCCATTTGGGCCTGACCAAAAATACGTTGCTCCAACAAAAGAATTAGAGCTTAAATTAATATTTTGAGTTACACAAACAGAAGAACCAAAAGCTGAAATTGTTGGTGTTGGATTAACAACTACAGTAGAACTACCAGAAGCAGTACAAGAATTTGCAGCCGTTACCGTGTAATTATAAACGCCTGAATTATTTGGTGCTGCAGGACTTAATTGCGCATTTTGTAATAAACTATTAAAATTTAAAGGGCCTGTCCACTGAAATGAAACGCCACCTAATCCATATAAATAAAGCGTTTGGTTATTGCATAAGGGACTATTACTTGTTACAGTTGGTATTGGTATTGGTTTTAAAATAATTGACGCTGTAGCAATTGAAGTACAACTTAATGCAGTACCTATAACCGAATATTGTGTTGAAACAATTGGATTATCAGTAAAAGTATTGTTTCCTGGTACATTATTCCATGTGTAAGAATTTGCTCCACTAACAGTGAGAGTGCCTGTTTCAAAAGGACAAATAGAAAAATCACTAATACTCAAGACTGGGTTAGAAATAAAACTAACAGTTATGGTATTTAAAGTAACACACTGAAGACTATCAAAACTTTGAATAGAATAAGTGAAATTTCCACCTATTAATGAAGTAACCGTGTATCCATTTGAAATTGGTCCAGAGGTCCAAGAATATGAATAAGGCGTTATTAAACCTGGAGTTCCGCCGCTACAATTTGAAGATAATATAATATTAGTTCCTACACAAGAGGTATTTGTATTAGCCGAAACGTTTAATGACAATGCGGGAGGTTGTGTGATAAAAAAGATTTGATTAATAAAGCATCCGGTAAGAGCATCAACAACTGAAACACTCCATAAACCTGCACTTAAATTACTTGCATAAGAAGTTGTTTGTGTGCTTGGACCATTTGTCCAAACATAATTTTGAGAGCCAGAACCTCCACTAATATTCGTAAAATTTGCGGTAGCAGTATTAACCCCATTACATGTTAAACTTGGTGTATTATTTAAATTACCAGTTAATGGAATTAATGAATTAAAAGTAGTTGTAGCGGTATAAGTAAAATTATTTCCAAAATCAAAAACCGTTAAAGTATAGGTGCCAGGGCTTAATCCAGTTGCAACTGAATTTGTTTGTCCTGAAGGCATCCATGTATATGAAAAAGGACCAATTCCTCCGGTTGCAGATACCGTTGCTGAACCCAAATTTGCACAAGTTATTGAAGTGCTACTAACTGAAATACATGGCTGATTAATATTTACGACTTGTTTTAATGTATCAGTTCCTCCCCCACAACTATAAAATAAAATTAATTGGGTAGTATAGGTTCCTAAATTGGTAAAAGCATGGCTAGGATAAGTTAGTGTAGATGTATTAGCTGCGCCAGAGGCGGGATCGCCAAAAATCCATTGCAAGCTTGTTAATGAGTATCCCGAAGAAGCACATCCAACGATTGTTGCATTTGGTGTTATGGGTGGGGTAAACGAGGCGGTTTGGCAACCTAAATTATTATTAGCTGTATAGGTAAAAGGACCAATGGGAGGTGGACTAATAAAATAATTACTTAAAAAATTTGGGAGGCCATAATAACAAATTTTTGGTGTGATTGATTGACCTAAATCAACATAATTACAAGCTCCGCTTAAATTATTTGGGTTATTTATTACGCCCAGAGTTTGTTGTCCGTATCTTGCCACATAAATTTTTCCATTTTTTGCTAATTGCAATGAAAATAATTGAACGCCAGGAATAGCAATTGTAGCTTGTGATGCTGCAATAGCAGTGTTAGAACCTGCACATAAATCCCATTGATACAAACCACCACCTACATTATACCTTGTTCCATAAAATTTAGTTCCATCGGGCGAAAACTCACAACCCCATGCCCAATAGTTATTATTATTTTGTAAAGGCCCATTCCATAAAGAAAAATAATTAGAAAGTAAACCCGTTGTATTATCAAAATCATACAACTGAAAATTATCCGAGCCATTATTAAAATTATTTCCATTTTGGCTAGCTACACCCAATTTTTTACCATTAGGTGAAATTTTCATCGAACCATTCCAATTATTCCAATTATTTAAATTATTTGTAAAGGTTGAAACTGCAGGTGTTAAGGTATTAATTCCGGCAGATGTTAAAAGGTAAGATCGATAAACGTAAGAATTATTAAAATTATTATTAACCCAATTGTAATCTTGTGAAACAATCCAAATATCAACCCCATTACAGTGTTTAGTAGCAGTTAATTTAGTACTAGACATTAAGCTGATTTGCTGATTTTTAATAGTAACTGAGCCGTTACCTGAAGATAGACTCATATCTACTATAGAGTATCTTAATGCATTAACATTATTTGGTTGACTATGTATAATATAAAACAAATTTAAATTACCAGGCTGTTTTAAAATAATAACATTTTGACTGGCTCCAGCATTTCCTAATAAGCCAGTACCATTTGCCATTACTGAATGGGTTTGATCCCAAACAGTTTGTCCATTAGTATAAAATAATAAATTACCATTTGCGTCAGACATGCTAGCATTACATCCAGTATTTACTATTTGACCATTTGTTAGAATTGTTGGCGGATTACTGTTAAAACTAAGCCCAGCTTGATTACCAAAATACCAATTGTTAGTTTGATTTTGAGCTAAAGATAATAAAGCAAAAAAAGTAAAAAAATAAATATATTTTACAGAATTAATCAACCAATAACTTTATTAATTATTAAGCTAAATTAGAGAAATCAATACGTTATAACTATTAACTCACTCAATTATAAGGTATACTCACTAATTAGATTGTTAAAAAAAATGTTAATAAAACAGAAGGGAAATCAAAAGTCAATTCAACAAAGCTAAAAAATCATTTTCAGAAATAATTTTAACACCTAAACTTTGCGCTTTTTTTAATTTTTCGGGCCCCATATTTTCGCCAGCCAATACGTATGAAGTTTTACTACTAATAGAACCAGAATTTTTGCCGCCATTCAATTCAATTAGTTCTTTTAACTGATCGCGACTGTATTTATTAAACACTCCACTTATCACAAAAGTAAATCCAATAAACTTATTACTTCCTGCTTCTTTTTGTTCATCACTTAATTCAAATTGCAAACCCGCATTATTAAGTTTTTGAAGAAGCTGTTGATTTTTATAATCTACAAAAAAAGACAAAATACTATCCGCAATTGTTTCTCCTACCTCATCAATGGCTAATAATTCCTCTTTATTTAATTGAATTAAATTAGATAAAGTTTTAACTTTTTTAGCTATTTTTTTTGCTGTTGTTTCACCAACATGTCTAATACCGATTGCATATAAAACACGTTCGAATGGAACTTTTTTGCTAGCCTCAATACCTGCTATTAAATTAGTTGCCGATTTTTCGGCCATTCTTTCTAGGGGCAATAATTGTTCTTTAGAAACAGTATAGATATCAGCAATGTTATTTAAAATTTTGGCATTATATAATTGCACAATAGTTTCTCCACCTAAACTGTCGATGTTCATGGCTTTTCGTGAAACAAAATGTTCTATTTTTCCTTTTATCTGCGGAGGGCATTCTAAATCGTTTGGACAAAAATGATTGGCTTCACCTTCGTTTCTATATAATTTGGAATTACATTCAGGGCAATGTGTAATATAAATTGTTTTAATCGAATCTGGTTTACGTTTTGTAATGTCGACACCAATTATTTTAGGAATTATTTCTCCACCTTTTTCAATAAATACAAAATCACCCAATCTAACATCTAACTTTTCGATAATATCAGCATTGTGCAAAGACGCTCGCTTTACAGTAGTACCTCCTAAAGCAATAGGGGCTAAATTAGCTACAGGAGTAATTGCACCGGTTCTTCCTACTTGATAAGCAATAGAAACTAATTGAGTACTTACTTGCTCGGCTTTATATTTATAAGCAATGGCCCAGCGTGGTGATTTTGCAGTAAAACCTAATTGTAATTGTTGTTTATAATTATTTACCTTAATCACAATGCCATCAATATCAAAAGGTAAATTAAAGCGCTCTACATTCCAATATTCAATAAATTCAATAACTTGTTGAATGTTGTCGACTAATTTAGTGTGGGGACTTATTTTAAATCCCATTTTTTTAGCAGCATCTAATCCGTCAAAATGTGTTTTAAATGAAGTATTATTTGTTAAGATAGAATATAAAAAACAATCAAGTTTTCGAGATGCTACAACAGCGCTATTTTGCATTTTCATTGAACCAGAAGCTGCATTACGAGGATTTGCTAAAAGAGCATCGCCAAGTGCCTCTCTTTCTTTATTCAATTGATTAAAAACTGGGCGAGACATAAAAATTTCGCCTCTAATTTCAAAATCAGGAAGTAAAATCTCTTTTAATTTTAGTGGAATAGATTTTATGGTTATGGCATTTGTAGTAACATCATCACCCTGCATGCCGTCGCCACGAGTAATCGCTTGAACTAAATTACCATCTTTATATGTTAAGCCAATGGATAAGCCATCAAACTTTAGCTCGCAAACATACTGAACTGATGAACCAAATAAATCATTAGATTGAATACCTAAACCCTCTTGAACTCTTCTATCAAAATCTATTAAATCAGTTGTATCATAACTATTAGAAAGGGAAAGCATGGGATAAATATGCTTAACAGACTTAAACTCTTTTGTTAGGCCCCCACCAATTCGTTGGCTTGGAGAACGGGTTGAATAAAATTCAGGAAATTGTTTTTCTAATGAAATTAATTCTTCTAATAATTTATCAAATTCAAAATCAGAAATTGTTGGATTGTCGAGTAAATAGTAGTTGTGATTATGTTTATTTAATTCGTCTGAAAGGAATTTAATTCTATTTTCTGCTACTAATTTATCCATTTTGAAATTAAAATAATCAAATTACTAAATATGATAAAATTTCGATCAAATAACGCTCATCAATGTTATCAAAATTATTTAACTTATCGCTATCAACATCCAACACCCCTATTACTTTTTGATTAGAGTCAACTAATGGAATTACTATTTCGCTTTTACTTAAACTATTACAAGAAATATGCCCCGAAAACTGTTCTACATCTGGAACAATAAGAACATGTTTTTTTTGCCAAGCCGAACCACAAACCCCTTTTCCAAAATCAATTCTAGTACAGGCAACTGGGCCTTGAAATGGACCTAATACCAATTGATTTTCTTTTACTAAATAAAATCCAACCCAAAAAAAAGACATTCCAAATTTAAGTGCAGCACAAATATTTGCCATATTTGAAATGGCATCATTTTCATCACTCAATAGTGCTTTTACTTGAGGAATAAGTTGAATGTATTGTTCCTCTTTAGATATTGCAGTAATTTTTAATTCCTTAGCCACAATGTAAATTTAAACAGATTAGTCGTATTGGAGTTATCGATTTTCATTTTTTTTAAAACAAAAAAATAAAACAAATACTTAATAGATCCACTAATTAAAAATAAAAATTTAATTTTAATGCAGCGGAAGCGCCAAAAATAGAATTTAAATTGTCTGAATTAAACTTTAAATAACTTTCTTTAGAGCCGTCGGTAGTTGTAGAACCAACTTTAACCTCAGAAGAAGTAGAATTAATAGATTGCCCAATTGATTCCCAAATAGTAGTTGCTCTGGCACCAGAAGTATATGCTAAACCTAAGCCAAACTCTCCTCCAATACTCATTTTAGGGAATAAAAAATATTCTATCCCCGCAAAAGCTCTTAAACCTAAAGTAACAGATGTTCCATTATTTCTTTCTATAATTCTTGCGTTTCCTACTTTACCCTGAATGATTGTATTAGCGTTTTGATTAATATTACTTGCATCTCCAAAAATAGGACTATACATGGCATCTGCAATAGAATCAACATCAACAGGAGAAATTATTGAAGCATTTAAGGCATTGCCATAAGTAAATTTATCTTTAGAATTTGAGATAGACAAGCCAACCTCAGCACCATACAAGCCCTGTAAACGAGTTTTTCCACGACGATTTTCGATGCCAAAACTCAATCCAATTAAACTTGTTTTTCGATTCCAAATATTTTCTTTCATAGTAACCGCAGCTGGAAAAACAGAAACAGAATTAGTTGAGGCAATTCTATCTAAAACCATATTACTCGCATCATAACTATTAAAACCAATACTTAAAGACCCGCGATAAGCTTTTTTTTCATTTTTAAAATATTTCCCAAAAATAGAATAAGCGCTAATTGTTGGGCTTATAGTTGCGGGAGCGTTGGTTTTTAAAAACCCATTTACATAATTGATAACTTGACCTACATCAACACCTATGCACCAATCTTTAGCTTCGGGTAAATATGGTTCTCCTTTTTTTGAAGTTAAATCTTGAGCAAAAAAAAGCTTTGAACTTAACAAAAATATTATGACAACTATCGATTTTTTCATAAACTTATATTAGATTAATTATTTAACGTAATTATAAATATTTTATTATTTAATAATTTATTTTTTATCCTGATTTGTTTTGTAAAAGTGGCACAAAATTAAAAATACCCATTGTCTTTTTATCAAAAGTAGTTTGGCTGGTTTTTTTTAGCCAAATCATTTCCTGCGATACTCCTTCACCAATAGGTATAATCATTATACCTCCTATTTTTAATTGAATTAATAAATCATTAGGTATATAAGGAGCGCCGGCTGTAACTATTATTTTATCGAAAGGTGCAAATTGAACTAAGCCTTTATAACCATCGCCATAAAATAATTTAGCAGTATGATATCCCAATTGAGGTAAAAATATTTTTGTTTTTTGAAATAATACTTTTTGTCTTTCGATACTAAATACCTTAGCTCCCATTTCAGATAAAACAGCTGTTTGATATCCGCAGCCTGTGCCAATTTCAAGAACCTTTTCGCCTGCTATTATATTTAAATGTTCAGTTTGAAAAGCAACGGTATATGGATGAGAAATTGTTTGACCTTCGCCAATTGGTAATGCCTTATCGCTATATGCATGGTCTAATAATGCTGGAATGCCTGTTGTAGAATCAAAAAAAAGATGCCTTGGTATTTTTTCGATAGCAGCAAGTACTAAATTATTTTTAATTCCCTTTGCTCTCAACTGATCGGCCAAACGAAGGCGTTTTCCCCTAAAGAGATTTTTATTTTCTATATCATTTATGGCATTATTCAAAATATTACTTTTTACAAAACTATCAAGTTATCGAAGTATTAATCAATGAATGTTTATTAATTACTAACACGATAAGTTTTAAAACAATAAGTTTAAAATATAATGCTAAACGCTTTGTTTTGATTAAGTTAAAAATAAGTACTTTTGAACAATTTTATTTTTACTAACAAAAGCAATAATCAACTATTTAGATGCGTTTAAATATTAGATTTTTTAAAATTATGATAAAATAAAGAAAACGATAAGCTATGAGATTATTTTTATTCCTAATTTTATTAAACCTTTGTTTTTTTTCTTGTAAAAAATACGATGCAGCCTTAACTGCCTTTTATCTCAAACCCAGTAAGGCATCTGTTACCTCTAATTTAAGTCAAGGTTCTAATAGTAGTAAAATTACTGATTTATGGGTTTATACAAACGGTCAATTTCAAGGTGCTTATCCATATAATCACCTCATTCCTATAGTTAATAATAATAAAAGTGCTAAAATTCAAATTTTTGCAGGGATTAAAAATAATGGCATTGCCGATACCCGAGTATTTTGGCTATTTTATAGCCCATTAGAATTTGATACCTTGATAGAATCGGGAAAAACGATTGAAATGCCCTTGGTTTTTGAATACAATTCCAATACAAAATTTGTTATCAACGAAAATTTTGATAATGTAGGTAATGTTTTTAATAATTCTTCTATTTCTGATACGATATATAACATTACATCATCTGAAGAAAGTTTAGAAGGTAAATTTTTGAAGCTTGAACTAAAAGGACAATCAATTATTGGACAAATAGAGACTAGCCAAACTTATTCACTGCCTGCTGGATCAGAAAATGTTTATCTCGAACTAAATTATAAATGCAACAAAGAATTTAGTATTGGTTTAATTGGAGATAAAGATCCTCAATTAAAAGAAGCCATAACTTTAAGTGCAAAAGAAAACTGGAATAAAATTTACATTCAACTTTCAAATGCTGTTAGTTTAGCTCCAGTTTCCAATAAATACAAACTATATTTTAGGATGATTAATAACAATGATAACTCAAAATTATACATTGACAATTTAAAATTAATATATCTCTAATGAATTTTAAATTAAAAACTATAAACTATATCTTTTTTGATTTCTTATCTTCTGCATTAGCTTGGACTATTTTTAACTATTATCGTAAAACTCAAATAGACATTTTAAAAACAGGCTTATATTCGGGAGAAGTATTTGATCGTCAATATTTTTTCAGTGTTTTAACTTTGCCCTTAATTTGGGTATTGGTTTATTATTTATCTGGATCATACAATAATGTGCTTCGAAAATCAAGGATTAATGAATTTTTTCAAATATTATCTACTACTATATTAGGAGTTACTGTTTTATTTTTTGTTTTATTATTAGATGATTCCGTTGTAACTTATAAATTGTATTACAAACTTTACTTTGTTTTGTTTTCTGCGCATTTTTTTATTACCTCAATTTTTCGAATTATTTTATCTACAAACATAAATCACAAAATTCAAAATCGAGAATTAGGCTTTAACACTATTATTTTAGGAAGTAACGAGCGGGCACTTAAATTATTTAACGAGATAAATGCATTAAACCATGGAATTGGTAATATTTTTATTGGCTTTGTTCATATAGAAGGCAAAAATGGATACTCAGAACAACTCAAAACACAATTAACACATTTGGGCGAATATGATAATATAAGACAAATTATAAAAGACTACAAAATAGAAGAAGTAATTATTGCCATAGAAAGTTGGGAGCATGAGAATATAAAAAATATAGTTAATGATTTGGGTGATATGGGTGTTATAATAAAAATTATACCTGATATTTATGATATCTTGAGTGGTCAGGTAAAAATGACGAGCATTTTAGGAACTCCACTTATCGAAATAAAAAATCAAATTAACCCTGAATGGCAAATTTCTGTAAAACGATTTTTAGATGTCTTTACCTCAATTTTTGTTTTAATTTTTTTTAGTTGGGTTTATTTTATCATTGGAATATTTGTGAAATTAGGATCTAAAGGTCCTGTATTTTTTAAGCAAGTTCGAATTGGTATTCATGGTAAACCATTTTATATTTATAAATTCAGAACTATGATATCTGATGCAGAAAAAGAAGGGCCGGCACTCTCTAGTACAAATGACCCTCGCGTTACTAAAACAGGTAAGTTTTTAAGAAAGGTTCGTTTGGACGAAATACCTCAATTTTACAACGTATTAATTGGAAATATGAGTTTAGTAGGGCCTCGCCCAGAAAGACAATTTTACATAGATCAAATTATTTTAAAAGCACCGCATTATAAACATCTTCAAAAGGTAAGGCCAGGAATTACAAGTTGGGGGCAGGTTAAATATGGTTATGCCGAAAATGTGGAACAAATGATTAACAGATTAAAATTTGATATTTTATATATCGAAAACGTGAGTCTTTTATTAGATTTTAAAATATTAGTTCATACTGTTTTAATTGTTCTTCAGGGAAGAGGAAAATAAGTATAATATGATTGCAATTTTAAAAAATTATTTATCGCTCATAAAATTTAGTCATACTATTTTCGCTTTACCTTTTTGTTTTATTGGATTTTCTCTCGCGATTAAAACTAATACTGTTTCGTTTAATTGGGAAAAATTTATACTAGTTGTTTTGTGTATGCTTTTTGCTCGAAGCGCTGCTATGGCTTTTAATCGATATATTGACAGACATTTTGATAAAAAAAATCCAAGAACGGCCATTCGCGAAATCCCTTCTAATATTATCTCGCCAAACGCTGCTCTTTTTTTAGTAATTACTTGCTGCTTATTTTTTATTTTTTGTAGCTATTTAATTAATACACTTTGTTTTTACCTTTCGCCAATTGCTCTAATTATTATTTTGGGCTATAGTTTTACAAAACGATTTACTTCACTTTGTCATTTAATTTTAGGACTTGGATTAGCTCTTGCTCCTATTGGTGGCTATATTGCTTTAACCGAAAAATTTGATAGTTTACCACTACTTTTTAGTTTTTTAGTTTTTTTATGGACAAGTGGATTTGATATTATTTATGCCCTTCAAGATGACGAATTTGATAAAACTGAAAACCTAAAATCTATACCGGTATTCTTAGGTAGAAAAAAAGCACTAAGATTATCTGAATTTTTCCATTTATTAACTGCAATGTGCGCAATAACGGCTTACTTTTTGGGAAACTTTGGTTGGCTTTATATAATGGGCGCAAGCTCTTTTATAGGTCTACTTTTTTACCAGCACTCCATCGTAAAAACTAACGATTTAAGCAAAGTTAATTTGGCATTTGCCACAGTAAATGGTTTTGCTAGCATAACATATTGTTTGTTTGTTTGCTCTGATATTTTTTTGTAAAAATTATAATATCATCGAGTCATTTCTTTGAATCAAATATCAATCCTATGGTACCAGTAAGTTGACCTGTAAAAAACTGATGCCTAGCTGAACCATTACCTTTACCTAACACCAAACATTTTACATAATCTGCGTATGATTCTTTTACAACAAGTTCGAAAAAGCCATGTTTTAAAAATTCAATTCTTAAACCACTTTCTAAACCTACTATCCATCCAGCAATATGCCAATCGTTATTTAATTGCTGTCCAAATAAACTTACATCCGTTCTAGGAAAAACAATTCCTGCGCCTGGTTTAAATACACAAGAAAGGTAAAATTTATTGCTAGGATTATATAACTTCCTTTTTCTAACTGAGTTTAACATCCAAAAATTAGCACCATCAGTATGTTCGAAATGTAAAAATTTAACAGGATCGATTATTCTATATGCAGGGTCATTCAAAACATCTACGCCAAAAATTTGTCCAGTAATATTCGTTTTTTGATAATCAATCACTACATATTTTGTATGATCATAATTCATTTCTATTCCCCATTTATCGTTAAACATATAACCAACACGGGCTACAAATTGGGGGACAGTAATATTAATAACATCTTTTATTTTGTTAAAATCAGGTCTATCTGTTGCGGAAACATTATGAATGGTAAAGTCATAATAATCGTTGTTTCCAGTTATAGGATTATATCGATTAGACAAGTTTTGAAAATGAATAGTACTTTTACTATAAATTGCTCGTGTATAACCCCAAGAGATATACCATTTACTTTTTTTCTTTATTAAGTTATCCGATTGTGAAAAGAATGAAGCCGACTTACAAAATAAAAAAACAAATAAAACTAAGTAACGCATGATTAAAATTTTCTCGCCCGAAGATACCGAATATTTTCTTTTACTTCAATTTCTATCTTTATGTATTTATTGTC
>Ga0214919_10001839_pt1 | contig 34129 bp, 29 predicted proteins | sample LL1503_MetaG_FD_177994 | JGI IMG/M metagenome (GOLD analysis project Ga0214919, IMG submission 177994) | Freshwater microbial communities from Lake Lanier, Atlanta, Georgia, United States - LL-1503 | ecosystem: Environmental > Aquatic > Freshwater > Lake | place: USA: Georgia | collected...
TTGTTTTTTGTTTTTTTTGTTTTTTTGTTTTGCTTATTTGTCTTCCGCCTCTTGTTTCTGGAGACGTTGCAAATGCATATCGAGCACCTATTGTAATATTATATATTGTATTATCTTCTCCTTCTTGGCAATGTAGCGCAGAAACATATGCCTCATAACCGATACGGTTATATGCTTTATAAGAACAAATTGATGCAACATCTTCTGTTTCTGTTAAAATATACAATTTATTAGCCGGATTGTCAGTTGCAACTCTTTTTATTTGAGAAGCAAGCGCACAACCATCAGTCATACCAGGTAGAATTCTTAAATTAACATATGGTATAATATTACCATCTGGATCTTTTTTCATATCAGAAAGAGTACCTGTTTGGTTACATACATAAATTAAAAAATTACTTATAGTGTTACCTGTAGTTCCAGGATGTACAGTTGTATTTAATGCTGCTCTTGTTGTAACAAAAAAACGATTATCTAATTTAAAAATAATATTATCATTATCTTGTAATAAATATGCTTCATTAAGTGGTACCAAATCTCCTTCATTTGTATATACTTCATATTCATAAGGAATAGTTATTTGCTCTTCATGTGTTATTAATTCTGGACCATCATTTATTGTTGGAACTTTATCAAGTATTACTTGCGCTGAATTAGCAGCATTTTCTTTATCGGATATTTCTTTTATTCTTGCGGCTCGTGTTTCAAGTTCTGCTTGTTGATCTATATTTCTTCTAGCGATGATCCTTTCTAACCGGGCAGTTTTAGCTTCTGGAGTTTCACCTTCAGGCGCAACAGAATCATCTAATCTTTTTTGCATTTCTTCAGGAGATAATGCTGCAATTCTTCTAGTATAAAAGGCATCATCCTCAGCTGTTTCAACTGGCAACATTCCGGGTTGCCGAAGTATAAATCTCTGAAGTTCTTCAGGTGTAAATCTCTGAAGTTGCTCAAGTGTAAATGCCGCAATTTGCTCAGGGGTAAATTCTTCAACTTGCTCATCTGTAAATGCTCCAATTTGATGAAGGGTAAATTCTGGAATTTGATCAGGAGTAAATGCAGAAATTTGCTCAGAGATAAATGCAGAAATTTGATCAGGAGTAAATGTTTGAATTTGCTCAGGGGTAAATTCTGGAATTTGATCAGGAGTAAATTCTTCTATTTGATCAGGAGTAAATGCAGAAATTTGCTCAAGGGTAAATGACTGAATTTGCTCAGGGGTAAATTCTTCTATTTGAACAGGGGTAAACGCAGAGATTTGATCAGAGGTAAATGCAGAAATTTGATCAGGAGTAAATTCTGGGATTTGATCAAAAGTAAATGCAGAAATTTGAACAGAGGTAAATTCTGGAATTTGGGCAACCCTAAATGCGCTAATTTGATCAGGAGTAAATGCCGGAATTTGGACAACAGTAAATGCGCTAATTTGATCATCCATAAATACTGCGATTTGATCAGTTCTTAATGCATCAATTTGTGCAAGTGTAAATGCGGCAATTTGCTCAGCTGTCAACGCAGCAATTTGCGGATATCTTAATGCATTAATTTGATCATCTGTAAATACTGCTATTTGCGAAGGTGTAAATTCGTCAATGTTGAAAAATGCTTGTATTTGGTCAGGGTAAACGCGCGAATTTGATGAGTTTCAAATGCTGGAATTTGCTGAGGGGTAAATGCTTGAATTTGTTTAATTGTAAATTCTGATATTTCTTGAGAAGTCAATCGTTTAATTTGTTGAGAAGTCAATTGTTTAATTTGTTGAGAAGTCAATCGTTTAATTTGGTCAGGATCCATTATAAATTAATGAAATATTTTATATTATACAATTTAATATTTATTACTTAAAGTAATTATATTAATTTGTATTATGAATTATAATGATGCTTTTATCATATTAGAAATAGACATATCTGAAGTTGGTTACAATAATATAACAATAGAGTATTTAAAAAAACAATATCGAAATTTGGCGCTAAAACATCATCCGGATAAAAATGGAAATACGATAGAATCTAAAGAAAAGTTTCAAAAAATAAATGAAGCTTACCGATTTTTGAAAACATTTATTTTTTCAGAACCATATAAAGAATATGAAGAATTTTCCGAGAAAGTTCTTTACATAAATATTTTAAAAGAATTTATGAAATCAGTATTGCATGGTAATTATACAGACTTGTTATCCAAAATTGTGAACGATATTTTACAAATGGGTAAAACATTCTCTCTAACTATTTTCGATGAAATAGATAAAGAAACAACATTCAACATATATTTGTTTCTTTCAAACAATAGATATATATTACATTTAAACAATGATATTATACAAATTATTAGAGAGATTGTTATAAAAAAATACGACAACGTTGAAATATATGTATTAAATCCAAACATATCTGATGTTTTAAATAACAATTTATACAAATTAATTGTGCAAAACCAGACTTTTTTTGTTCCATTATGGCATAATATATCTTATTTTGATTTTTCAGGTAATGAAATAATTGTAATATGTGAACCACAATTACCCGACAACGTAGACTTGGATGAAAATAATAACGTCTGTGTAAAAGAACAAATTCCTTTTCTCTCTAACAATCTTTTTTCAAAAAATTTCATAGAAATAAAAATTGGAGAGAATAAATACAAAATCCCAGTGGAGGAATTATACATTAAAAAACAACAAACATATCGCATAAAAAATGACGGAATATCAAAAATAAAAAAAAATATCTATGATATTTCAGAGAGAAGCGACATTCTCATAAGTATTTCCTTTCTTTAAGTTCTAAAAGAAATATGTTTATTTAAATCTTTTACTGGATGATATAAATTAGTTGTATTTATATTATTTTTTGCAAAATCATGCCTATAATGTATATTTTGAAATTCTATTGGATTATCATATACTAAATCATTTTTTATAGCAATTGTTGGAAATAATGCTTCTAAAAAGAACAATGTGTTGTTCTTTGCGGCATAATCATTTATACTATTTATCATTTTTTTTGAAAAACGAACACAACACATCATACCATTGTAATAAGGTGGCGGATAATTTATGTTTATCATACTCCAATGCCAACTATTTTTATTACCATCTATATTTTTATTACAACTATTTGATAATAAATCTTCATTTGTATATTGTTTATCAATATTTATAAGTGTATCTTCATCATTAAAAAATACATCATCTTCTATAAACCAAACAAATTCATTATTTGTATTTTCTATTCCAAAATAATATAATGCTTTATCCCATCCACTTATTAATTTGTTAATTGTAAAATTTGTATCTGTATAACCTTTCATTTTACATTTTTCATTTTCTATTTGTAAAAAAGTAATATTTTTATAACTACTTATAAAATCAGATAAATCAAAATTATTATCATCAACTATAACAAATGTTTTATATTTAGTAAATAAATTTAAAAAATCACACCATATTTTATTTGGTTCTAAAGTTATTAAACAAATAAAATTCATTATTAATATATACAATATAATTATTAATACAAATAATATATTTATACTTTCGTTTTTTCCAATACATCAATAAAATTCGCCCCCCATTTTTGACTAATTGAATTAACTAATGTATCTTTTTCCGGATACTGGTACAAAGGAAAAAACGGTTCTAATGGATTATTTTCAAAATGAATAAGTAACTGTAATAACATTCCTTTATGTATTAAATTATCATACTGAAACTGGTTCATAAATTCATACTGTATATCTACCTCAAACCCGCAATTGTATAATATATTTACAATTTCATCTTTTTCTTTTTTGTTAAGAGGGTCATTTATAATTAATTTATTTATTATACTTTTAACGCTCATCAATTCTTCCACATGAACTTCCACTTTAAGTATTTCAATTCCGTCAAATAAATGCTGAAATTGTTTAAGTTCTTTTTCAGCTTTTTCAGAAATGATTTCAAATTCGCGTATTTTTAATGTATCTTTGGAAACATTTGTTAATAATGTTATTGTATTATTAGAATAAGTGCGTATCTCTTTATAACAAACATTTATATTTATTACAAAATTATGGTTTTCTTTTCTTTTCGGATCATAATCGGCAAAACAAGGATACCCTAATATCTCCCCCATTTTTTGCATAGATATTTTTTTGCCATTAAAATTTTGATATGATATAATAGTGCCTTGATACATTTCATAGTCATCGCTTTGCATTAATTCTGGAAATTCATTTTGTATAACATCTAACATTTGTTTCATTTTTGGATCTTTACCACTTCTTTCATTATAACAAGAGGGCTGTATTAACATAGCAGGTCGTATTTTTTTCCTAACTAATAATAAATTAAAAAAGTTTTCTAATCCTATAATATTTATTACATTTGTTACTTCTTTTTTAACGGTTTCTTCCATTTGTGCGCAAAAAAAATTCATTATATTATTATTATTATTATAATATTTATATTATAATAATTTATCATATTATTTATTCAACTTTATATATTATTTATACACAATTTATTCCTTCGTTTTCTTTGTGATCTTCTTCTTTTTCTCTCCAGTAGAAACAACTTCTGCAGTAGAAGCACTTGCAATCGCGTCGATTACAGCTGGTTCTTCTTCATTTATACTGGGTTGTCTAGTAATCGGAACTGCCGCAGCTGGTGGTGGAAGTAGTTCATCATCCTCGTCATCACTATCATTTACAATAGTGCTGCTAATAGCGACATCTGCGTCTACCGGAGCTTGATAAGTGTTTAATTTTTCTACTTCAGCAGCCTTTGGCTTTAAGAAACAAGTTCCCTCGACAATAGAAGGTTGTTGAGGTTTCTTTACGATGGCTTGCTTCAAATTCCATGTAATAGAAACCTTACCATTCACAAACCACAATCCGCCACATTGCAACAAACAAATTACCTGTGACTTTGGTTTCAACAAATCTAAAGGGGTTATTATTTCTTGATGGTCCATTCCTTTCAAAAACAACGGCTCGCCATTTTCATCATAAATTTCGGATTGCCAAACACCCTTCCAACAAGGGATCTTAACGGTAAGTGTAGGCGGCTTGTTGTAGTCTAATTCAGCCCCACCTTTTTCTAGCTTTGGATGTCTCAACATAATATTAAACTTTTCTTCCATAACTTCGGCACTTTTAATCTCTTTTCCAAACCAATCCTTTGAATAAACAAGTGCATCAGCTTTCACTTTTGCTTCCAAAGCTCGCATAGAAGCAAGGAATGCCTCAGCGTCTTCATTTGGAAAATCTTTATTCGGAAATTGTAACGACATCGTAAATTTCCCAGTAGGATTTTGTTGCTGATCCTTGCCTTCTTGAGCTCCCCATGTTAGGATCAATGGAGTAGACAAAGTTAACGATTCCTTAAAATGTTTATTATACAAATTTACGACCTTGCCTCCAGATGGATTGGCTTTAGGGGCCGAATAAGAGAACACGCTCGTATCAATATTTGTTCCGTCAATAATTGCAGTTGCCATTTCGTCTTAATATAAAATATATTATGATGAAATCTTTAAATCAATTTTTTTTTTAAATATAAATAAATAAAATAAAAATGTGTTAACATAGCACTTGCAAATTAATATTATATGAATAATGATACAAAAAGATATTTATATAATATATAATATGTCCCAAGTGTTTACCAAAAATAAGCAAACAAATACGTACATGGATATTATAACAAAAAATTGTTATAATAATGTTGCAAATAACATAAAAACAAAAAATACGCAAAAAATAATAAATGAAAATATTGTAATACCAACAACAAAAACAATAAATTATTTAAGTGTATACAATTATTCTATAAATCAATTGAAAGAAATTGCAAAATATTATAATTTGAAAACAACTGGAACAAAATTAGAATTATTATTAAAAATATATTCATATTTACATTTTAATTTAAATGTTATAAAAATACAAACTATTTTTAGAAGGTGGTTAGTTAAAAAATATATTCAAATGCATGGTCCTGCCGCAAAAAACCGCGAACTATGCGTTAATACAGAAGATTTAATTACATTAGACCCGATTATTGACATACCTTTTCATCAATTTTTTAGTTATAAAGATGTTGATGGGTTCATTTACGGGTTTAATATATGTTCTCTCTATAATTTAATAACAAAAACAACGGAAACAAAACAAATATTAAATCCTTACAATAGAAATGTTATTGAACCAAAAACGGTGCAAAAAATACATAGTATTATTAAATTAAGCAAAATATACAATATAAATGTACAAATTACATATGAAGATGACAGTGTTAATTTGCCTATTGAAAAAACATTAGAATTAAAAGCATTAACTATATTTCAAAATATAAATGCTTTAGGGAATTATTCAGATAGTAAATGGTTTTTAGAGTTGAATAGGACACAATTAATTCGATTTTTAAGAGAGTTATGTGATATTTGGAATTATAGAGCTCAAATTCAATTTGAAATAAAAAAAAAAATAATTCCTCCTTTAGGAAACCCTTTTAATCAAATACAATTGTCTCAAATAAACACAGAAACAAATATTTTTATTATTAAAAAGAATATTTTAAGTATTTTAGAAAAATTTGTAAATTCTGGAGTTGATGTTGATAGTAAAACATTAGGGTCATATTATGTTTTAGGAGCATTAACTTTAGTGAATGAAAATGCTGCGAATGCCCTTCCGTGGCTTTTTCAGTCATTTGAATATATCTAATACATACTACCGTAACAATATTATATTATTTGCGTTAAATCACTTAAAAAGTATTTATTTAGATATATTATAATAAGATGCCAAAGAAAATGTCTGTTAAATCTCTTTCAAGCGAAACGTCCACAGTTGTTTCTGATGCCGTTGTTGAACAAGTTGTCCCCCCGGTTGTTGAGAAGAAGTCAAGAAAAGTCAAGACTGTTGCTCCTGCCCCTCCTGTTGAAGTTGTTTCAACTGACCCTGCTCCAGTTTTTTCAGTTGACCCTGTTGTAGATACAGTTGATGGTTTGGTTACAGACACCGAAACATCTCTAAACGAGTTATCAAATGAATTTATTGGAAAGTTGCAGCAACTTAGCAGTCTTTTGTCTGCATTAAAGGTTGATTATAGAACTCTTGAGAAGAAGTGGACCCGTGAAGTTAAGGCGGCTCAAAAGATTTCAAACCGACGCAAGCGTAAGGCGAGTAATCGTGCTCCATCTGGATTTGTTAAGCCAACGAAGATTTCTGATGAGCTTGCCAGTTTTTTGGGAAAGGATCTAGGTGTTGAGATGGCTAGAACAGATGTTACTCGTGAGATCAACACATACATTCGTGCAAACAACCTTCAGGACAAGGAAAATGGTCGCAAGATTAACCCTGATGGTAAGTTAGCAAAGTTGTTAAAGTTGGACACAACAGATATTCTTACTTATTTTAATCTTCAGAAGTATATGTCTCCTCATTTTGCAAAGGCAATTAAAGAGGACGCATCGGTTGTAGCTGCATCTGTTGTAGTTGCATAAATATACAAATTTATATAAATTATAAAGATAAATTACAAAGATAAATAATAAAGATAAATAATAAAAATAATAATAAAGATAAATTACAAATACATGCGTGAATAGTGTAGTGGTAACATTGCTCCCTTCCAAGGAGTAGCCGAGGGTTCGATTCCCTCTTCACGCAATTACAAAGATAAATAATAAAAATTTTATAATTCTTATTATTTAAATACTTATTTTCCGTGTTTTGGAATGTCCATAATTATATTTTGCTTTTGCTTTTTTTGCTAAGATATACGCACGTTTGTTATGTTTGCATCCTTTGTCAATTATATTAAAGTCAACTGCCGCCGCTTTACCAGATGTGATAGCGCTAGCTAATCGAGCTAATCCCCATGATTGTCCTGTTTGGTTCGGTCTTGACCCTGAAGAAAAATATGCCCCCTCGCCTTTTTTAACTATTTTTCGTAAAGCACTTAAAGAACAGCCAGTTTTATCGGAGAGTTCTTTATTTGGCAATATAGTATTTATTTTGTATATTTTCTTGGCATTTATGATGTGTTTTGATGTTTTATTTTTGAACGATTTCAGCTTTTTTCTTGTAACATATTTGCCTTTTTTATATTGTTTTTTAGAATATATTATCTGCGATTTTTGACGCAATTTGTCTTTTTTTGATAACTTTGTTGGAATGTATCTTAATGGAAAAGATTGTTTTTGTTTTTTCATATATATATTTATTTATATAAAAAAATATTATTATTCTTGTATATAAAAAATATTATTATGTATAACAAAAAAATAATTTACTGAAATGTATTTGGATTAAATAATTATTACATTTCATAAAATTGTTTAATCATATTTAATAAAACTTCTCCATTTTTACTTTTATATAAAGGATTATTTATTTGACTTGTTATAAGAGAATTTGCTTCTCTCTCAAACTGTAAAGAGGTAGAATTATCATTTTCTTCTTGTGATTGAACTGTTATATTTTCTTCTTCAAAATCGTGAATCTGAACTGCTGTTATATTTTCTTCTTGTGATTGAACTATTATATTTTCTTCTTCAAAATCGTCAATCTGAACAATTCCCTTAAGTGTTTCTTCTTGAACAACGTCTTCATAATCATTTTCCAATATTTTTTTTTCTTGTCGTTCTTTTTCTTGTCGTTCTTTTTCTTGTCGTTCTTTTTCTTGTCGTTCTTTTTCTTGTCGTTCCTTTTCTTGTCGTTCCTTTTCTTGTCGTTCCTTTTCTTGTCGTTCCTTTTCTTCTCTTTCTAATCGTTTTTTTTCTAATTTTCTTTGTTGTTGTTGTTTTAATTTTTGGATTTTAAGATCAAAAACTTCTTTAAAATAACTTGTATGTTTTTGATAATCAAACTCTTTTAAATATTGTATTAAACGAAGTAATGGTTCAGGAAGAATATTTTGATTTTGATTTTTATTTTGTTGAATATTAAATATGTTGTCTAATGTATTTTCTTGAGAAGAATAAACTTCATATTCAATTTCAGACCGATGATATGCACCTTTAGCTAATGCATCGCCGCTTGCTCTAAGACTATGACTTGGAAATATCATAAAATCTGTAATTTTTTGCCCATTTCTTATTAATGGTGTTTTACTTATAAAATCTTTAATTTTATCTTTGTTATTTTGTAATGGCATAAAATTATCATCATACGAGTTTAAAATAAAATTAGCAGAATCTATATTTTCACTTGATGGATTTTGAATATCAAATATCTCATTGTGTTTTCTCATTCCCATTTTTAATGTAAATGATTCAGAAATTTCTATTTGTCTTATATCAAGACCACGTGCTTGTTTTGGTTTTTTATTCCATCCCCTACCATCTTTTGGTATTTCAATATATGTTTCAAAATTATTTGACGGATCTAATGTTATAAATCTTTCCTTATCTTTTAAATAATATATAGTATATTCATTTATTTCTTTATAAAATTCATATAAATTTCCCGAAAAATAATTATATTTTTTTAAAGATATTTCTTGTGTTCCATCTTTTTTATCAAATATTATATTTGTTGTTATAAACTTTCCAAAAACAACTGACCACCAAGAAGATATAGTTGGAATATCTTCATATTTCTCTACAAATTGTATTTTTAATAATTCATAAAAATTTTGTGAATACACAAACCTAATAGTTGTTCCGGTTTTTTTATCAGTCGTTCTATTTTTATTAAAATTATCAATTTCATTATCATCTGTTATATTATTAATTTTTATCATACCATAAAATTTTTTTGTTTCAAATATTTTATCAAAAGGAATAAATGCTTTTAAATATGGACCATCGCTATGTTTTGTTGAAACCCAAACTGGGGTAGGCTTATTGTTATCATCATGTGATAATTTATAGAGTGAAAGAAACCCTCCTATTCCAGAAACTCCCATTGACTTATCTGAAGAATGATTTTCTCTTGATAAATCAAACATCTTTGGAAATTTTTCAGGTGTCATACCAGTACCATCATCAATTATATCTATATATATTTGTGAACCTTGTTCTATTACTACAAAACTTATATTTTGTGAACGTGCATCAATCGAATTAGATATTAATTCAGATCCTGCTTTATTAAGAGTAAATCCTTGTTTGTTCCAATTATTAATAGTACCTGCTTCATTAATGCTTCCTGCTTCAATCATTTTAAGTTTAACATTATTTTAAGCTTTATTTTTAATTCAATTTTTTATTTATATTATTGTTTTTATCATTATTATAAATTTAGAGAGAAACATTATATGCGGATCATTATGATATTTAAATTAAAATACTTAAATAATAATAAAATTGAAATCTTTTTTATTATTATTGTTATCATTAATTATAAGTTAGTAAAGATGCCAAGACATATATGGACCAAAGATGATATCAGAGTGGTGTTTGCAACTTGCAAGGCCAATCCAAATAATAAAGAGAGGCGTCGCATACTTCAGTCATTATTTCCAGATTGTAATAAGAATGCGTTGAGTATGCAGATCCGGCGTTATCAATGTCGCAATGATGGCAAATTGCGGTGGGAACCAGAGAAAGGTATATGTGAAGGTTGGGGAGCAAATGGAAACAAGCACCAAGAAGTTTGGTTAGAACGCGATTGGAGAATGATTGTAGAATAGTTATTATTTGTAATTTAATGTTATTGTTTGTAATTTAATGTTATTGTTTGTAATTTAATGAAAGTTTATTGTATTTTTTTTACAAAAAAAATTATATATAAATATTTAATTATCCTAATTCACAAATCGTCATGCGTAAATTATTTAATATTTCATTTGTTTTTTTACTTCTACGATGGTTATAAACTCTTTGAAAAAAATGTTCTGCATAAGTTATTTCGTTTAACATACTAGCTGTTTTATAATTTTGGTAAATATACAAACACATTTCTTTTTGAGCAACTATTGTTTTTTTAAAATGTAAGAGAGAAGAATTGTTTGTTTTACACCAATGTAAAAATCCTTGATAATTATTCATAAGTACCGTTTTTAGTATATAATATGCAAGCACATTTGTTTTTTCTTTATATAACAACTTACTTTTATTATTATTCATATTTGCATCAGAAAATAAATCTGTATATACTAATTTCATATGATTTAACGTTTTTACTAATTGAAAAAAACTATATTTTCTCTCCATTTGAATACACAAGTCTGTATTTGATAAAAATTCGCCGATATCTGTTTTATCTTTTATTGAAAAAAAACTGCAAAATAATATATTTATTATCTCTGCCCAAAATTCTGTATACGTTTCATACAAATTGACTGAAGAATTTACTTGAAATATATCTAATATACATTTTTTTGATGCACTTGTGTTCATATCTGAAAAATCTAATGCAAAATTATGAAATGTTTCATGAATAAATACTTTAAACCATTCTTCTTTTCTATAAATAACTATTTCTGAATTAACTGGACAAGGTGTTGTAAACCCAGTATTCACATGTATTTGATCGATTACAACATTTTCTGATTGAGGTAATACCTTTTTATGTGATGTAAAATAAAAATATAATACTAATGTTTTAGAGCATTTTTTTGAGGCATATTGATTTAATATGTATATCCACATTGCAATGACATGAATATAATGATTATATTTTTTTAATGTTGATTTTGTATAATGTTCATCTAATATAAAATATACCTTTACATTTCGACTATAGAGAGAAAATTGATAAAGTAATTCAGTTAAGGAATGTTTATTTATATAACTCCTTATTTCATATGGGATACTATCATCTCCAAACATTTTTGGTTTAACGATATCACCTATGTTAGTTATTTTTTTTACATTTACTGTAAAAAAATCACCTTGTTTTTGTAAATAAGTATACGAATTAAATAAATGAATATATAATTCTTTAAATATGTGTTTTGTTTGATTTGTTTGTTTTGTTTGTTTTGTAGAAAAATTGTTTTCATTTGCAAAAAATGACATAAATTCTTTACTATGTTTTAATAATTTCATTTCTTATGTATTATGTTATTATTTATTATTTATTATTTATTATAAAATTGAAATAATAAATTGAAATATTTAAGTAATACAACTTATAACTATAACATATATCATTGCAAGTATGAACACCCGTCAACATAATTCTGAAAGTTATAAACGCGTTTATGTGAAAATCTCTTATACAACAACTAGTGCAACTTTTTACATCTATAAACATATTACTATGGAAACATTTATAACTTCTATAAAATATCAGATTGCATCTATTATGGGATTACGTGAAAATACTTATGAATTAGTTTTATGTGCAACCGATACACAGCCTGGTATAAAAGATGAAGAAAAAGATGCGTTTGTTCTAAGTGAACCATTGCGAACGGTTAGTCACTATTTCCCTACAAATATGGATACTGCTTTTTATATAAGATTATTAAATACTGATGATATTTTACCAAACACAACACAAATACCATCATCATCATCATCATCTCTATCTACAGCAACCACAACCCAAATTATCCCGCAAGTAACTGATATGTTTAATTCAGTACATGAATGCGGAATTTGTTTTAATACTGAAAATGCACTATCTGCTTATTATGTATGCGGTCATCTTGTTTGCAATAGTTGTTATACCAGATGGCAACGAACATGTCCATTTTGTCGTTCAAACACAATAAATAATACATAATAAAAAAAATAAAATACAATATAAATAACACATAATAAAAAAAATAAAATAAAATATAAAATAAATGTAATTATAATATAAATAAATTAATACAATTTTTTTTACATTCGTTGCAATTTATGACGGACTAACATCAATTCATTGCACAATTCTGGCTTACCTCCTTTAATATATTGCGTTAATTTAGCGTTATTTGTCGCTATTAACATTCGTTTTAATTCTTCATTTTGACTAAATTTTGCTAACAAAGCATCATACATTTCTTTATTTTTTCTACTTTCAAAATCTTTATCTACAGAGATTTCTTTTGGTCGCAAAATTACTTGATCTTCATCTCCTTTGTGATAAATTCCACTAACACTTCCAGCGGATTTTGCTAAAATAGGATCTTGTGATAAATTTGTTTTGGAATCTAGAGAGAAACTAGTATAAAAAGTAGAAGAACCTTTAAACTTAGATGCTTGATAATAATTTTCAACAGAACACCATTGATGATTATGTAATGAAAATAATGGAGGGTCTATAGACGACCAAAAATTAGATAATTTTTTACGCCATTTAGGAATAGATGCTAGTTCAGCAAAATCTTTAATTTGTTCGCCTAATATTTTCTCTCCATTTCCTTTTCCAGGAAGTGGTTTATCTACAGATTTAATATAAAATTGTAATATAATATTATCATCATATAATCCTCTCATTTTACTTTCACTTAATTCATCATAATCTTCTTCTTTTTCTTTAGCTTTAATACTTGCTGTTATTTTTTGTGATGTTTTAAATTCTACAAAATCAGGAATAATAGAATATAAAGTATTTGTTCTTTCCATACATTTGTCACATATTCGCATCTTAACATCATACGGTATTTCGGGGTATTTAAATATTCGTTTTGTTTTATATTCTACTAATTTATAATGCGTCCCATTATAATCTAACATAATATAGTATTCCGGATTAAATATTCCTACTTCTTCAAAATATATATCTTTATCATTACATATTAATACATTTTTTATATCTCCGTTGTCATAATTTTCTTTAGAGAGAATAATGAATTTTATTTGCAATTTTTTCTCTATTACGGATAAAGTCCATGTATCTGCCCAATAATCAGATTTTAATATTTTTTTTTTTAATTCTGCAACGTTGTTTATATCTTTCATAAAAATTACTTCTTGTATTATTTGTCTTGATACTTTTTTTTCTTCTACTAAACGATCATGATCTTTTTTCACTTTTTTTGCTTCTTCTAACATCAACATTTTTTCTTTTTGTGAAGAAAACGTTGCTATTCCTTGTTTTAAGTTTAAATATTCTAATGCTAATTCTTTTATTTTTATTGTATCTGCATTAATACTTGCTTTTGTATCGTCATACAATTTTCTGTACATAACAAATTGATGTTCTGTTATTTCTTCTGCTACTGTTGCGCGTAATTTACTTATAGTTGTTTGTTGTCCTATACTAGAAAAAGCATCTCGGATTGTTGCAAAAAAACAATCTCCTCCTCCTTCATTATCAATTAATTTATAATGTTCATTTTGAAACAATCTGTTCAACCATATTGCCGATGGGGGGTCAATATAATTCTCTCTAATTTTTTTTGCATCACTTTTTGTTTCTTCTTTTAATAAAGCAGGCATCGTTGCGCCAAATGTTAATGTAAATATATCTTCTCTTTCTTTAGGAATAACTATTTGCTGTTTTTTTGGTTTTTTTAACATTATTTCTTCTTCTTCTAGTTCATCTTCTAATAATTTTTTATTTGTTTCTAGTTCAACATATTTTTTAAAAGACGTTTCTGGAACAGATCGTAATCTATTTAAAAATTCTTTTGTAGCAAATCCATAAATAAGCGGGTCATCAAAATTTTCTACTATTAAATTATTATCTTTATCTAAATAATCTGGAAAATTTGAGACTGTTATTTCATATAACCCAATTTGAATTACTTTATTATTATGTTTTACTAGGTAAATAGGAAAATAAAAAATATCTTTTTCTTCATAAGTATTATTTATTTTTCCTATAGCAATCATAATATCTATATCATCGACTTCAATTTGATACAAATTAGATTTATTATGAATATCATTTGAATTCACGCTTTTCATTTCATGATAACTAACACTGCTGTTTATTTTTGATAAGACCATTTTGTATAATTTATTACAATATTTAATATTAAATTACTTTTAGTATTAAACAATTAAATCTCGTTAATATTTATATTTAATTATATTATATATATTATATATATTATATGAGTTTAGAAGAAATAGTTGACAATTCAAGAACAGACAAAAATACTGTACACTCTTATTTACCTCTCTATCAAAAATTATTAATATCTAAGAAGGAAACCGCTAAAAATGTATTAGAAGTAGGAATAGGCGATTGTCAAGGAGTTACAAATGGAGGAAGTATAAAACTATGGTATGATTTTTTTACAAACGCAAATGTTTATGCTTTAGATATTTGTCCTTTAGAAAAAGTATGGGACGGAATTAAAAATCATGATAGAATTTTAATACATTCGTCTATTGATGCATACAATAATGATTTTTTCATTACTAATTTCTTAAACAAAAACATAAAGTGTGATTTTATGTTAGATGATGGACCTCATTCTTTAGAAAGTATGAAACAGTTTATAAAATTATATTCACAAATAATGACAGATGATGGAATACTAATAATTGAAGACGTTCAATCATTTGATTGGATTGATATACTTAAAAATGCAGTTCCAGAAAATTTAAAACAATTTATCAAAATATACGATTTAAGAGAAAATAAAAATCGTTATGACGATATTGTTTTTACAATTGACAAATCAAATAATGAAACTTAATTATTATTTATTATAAATGAAAAAAGATATAAATACCAAATAAATTTTTACCAAATGACAAATTTTTTCATTATTTTATCATTTTTTAATTCATTAATATAAAACCACAATTGTTTTCTTTTTAATATTATATCATTATTTGATTGGAATGATTCAAACTCTACCAAAGATTGAATAATTTTTTCTTTATTACATTTAAATAATTTTAATTCTTTTGAAATACTATAATAATCACAAATTAACAATAATTCTTTTACAGTAAAATTGTCATTATACTCTTTACAAATTTGAAATGCCAAAGTATTTTTATTACTTGCGTTTAATTCTTCTAATAATTTATTCATATCAAATACTTCTTTTTGATTAATATTGTCATTTGTCCTTTCATCTTGTGTAAAAAAAATATGTATATTTTCAATTTCTTTTTCCATATTTACTATTATTTAAAGCATATATATTTAAATAATAATTTATATTAATATTAATAATAACTTAATTATACAAATTTATTTTTCTATTAAATCCATAAACTTAAATAATGTTTTACTAGTTAAACTTTTATAATCTTTAACTTTACTTGTTGAAATAGTAGAAATAAAATCATTCACAAATTTATCATTTACTTTTATTCCTTCATAAAATGTTTTATTATACAAAATAGCAACCGTCTCGGTAATCTCATCAACTTCATTTCTTTTATCATCTTGAGAAATAAACAGCTCAAATTGACTTAATAATTCAACCATAATATTAATAATAATTTGTTTATCAATTATACCATTTTTCATCATGTTAAGATAAAATGTTGCAAGAGATTTTCTTTTTTCATTCTTTTTATTAATTTCACAAAAACGGTCGTAATCAACCATTGAGTCAACATATTCAATAGTATGAAATAATTCGGTGAACGTATTAATGTTTTCTGTTATAATCGTTGTCATCGTATCGTATTTATTGGATAAATCAGAACATAAATCAGCATATATTTTTGAATAAAATCGGTTTGATGAAGCGATCTCGAAAATAATAGAAATTAATTTTTGCAATTCTTCAAGAACAATAGTTTCTTCTGCTAAAATATCAAAAATATTATTACGTACATCAAGGTAATTGCGATCTGTTAACTTATTCAACAAAATTCGAATATTAACAACTTGTTTGTTTTCTGTTTTTTTTTCAATAATAGGAGTTTTTATCGTTTCCCACTGCACATCATCAATTATTTCTTGCGGTCTATCGCGTCTATTTTTTCTCCCTCCTATTTTATTACCCCCACTCATAGGTCCTCCTCCTCCGCCGCCGCCGCCGCCACCATTACTCATTGTTCCGGCCCCGCTCATTGTTCCAATGGTTTGTTTTGGAAACACAGGAGTTTTTACATAAGTAGGGGAACTAACTTGCGATGTTAAATCACTAATTATTTTTAATGTATTTTCACTTAAAGAACAGTCAAATCCTTCAAATAGTATTCTATTAACGTTCTCTAAAGTATATTTTGAATTTGATGAAACAGTTGTCATAGTGTAATATTATTAATATATTTTTATAATTTTATATCAATTTTTATAAATATTATAATATGATATAAATTCATTTAAACATAAAAATGTATTATTTATAATGTCATTAATTTGTAATGCAAAAATAGATAATGAACCGGTAATAGCAGAAGCAGAAGCAGAAACAGAAACAAAAGAAAAGTTAATCAAAGAATGGGATGAATTAGATTTATCGTGTGATTTATTAAGAGGTATATATTCTTGCGGGTATGAAAAACCTAGTCCAATACAACAACGAGCTATACACCCAATAATAATGAAAAAAGATATCGTTGCTCAAGCTCAATCAGGCACAGGCAAAACGGCTACATTTACTATTGGAGCACTAGCAAATGTCAATATTGACAAAAATACTACTCAAATTTTAGTGCTATCTCCTACAAAAGAATTAACAGTACAAACATCCAAAGTATTTGAAAATATAGGAGCGATGATGCAAGGATTAAAAATAAAAACCGTTTATGGAGGGTCTGTTGTGGATACAAATATGTTTTCCACGAAAAATGTGGCCCATGTTATTTGCGGATGTCCTGGTCGAGTATTAGATATGATGAGACGAAACACCATAGCTGCCAGAACGATACAGTTAGTTATTTTAGATGAAGCGGATGAAATGTTATCATCTGGATTTAAAGAACAAGTGTATAATATTTTTCAATATTTTAATGATAACGTTCAGATTGCATTGTTTAGTGCTACTTTACCGGAAGATATTAATTTTATTATTAATAAAATAATGAACAACCCTATTAGAATAAATGTAAAAAAAGAAATGTTAACTTTAGAAGGAATTAAACAATATTATGTAGCGATAGATGATGATATACAAAAGTATAATACATTAAAAGACATATTTTCGTATTTATCTGTATCTCAATGTATTATTTATTGCAATTGTGTAAAACGAGTGCAAGAATTATTTGAAGCTATGATAGATGATGCTTTTCCTGTTTGTAGAATTCATAGTGGAATGGATAAAAACGAACGAGAAATAGCATTTAATGATTTTAAAAGCGGAAAATCGCGTGTGCTTATTTCATCTAATGTTACCGCGAGAGGGATAGATATTCAACAAGTAAGTATTGTTATCAATTTTGATTTATCCAAATGTGTTCACACGTATCTTCATCGTATTGGCAGAAGCGGCAGATGGGGTAGAAAAGGAGTAGCTATAAATTTTATTACTAGAAGAGATCTGTATAAAATGAAAGAAATAGAACAGCATTATTCAACTCAAATAAATGAACTTCCTGCTGAATTACAATTTTTAATGACGGTATAAATAATTTTATAAATAATTTTAGAAATAATAATACTATAATATTATATATGAGTAATATACCTAAAAAAAAAACTTTAAGAATGTCTAGAACTTTACTTGGTAATTACAATGAATTAAAACAAAGACTACAATCAATTATGGATAAAAGATCATTAAACATACCTCCACCAAAAGAAGAAGATGGTGCTGTTGTTTATGAATTATTTAATAATACTAACGATATATTAGGTCATTTAGTTATTTATCCAAGAACTACTATTACAGAAGACGATACTGAAATACCATCAATAAATATATCGTCAATATTTATTGAAGAAGCTCAACGAAGCCAAGGTTATGCTCCAACTTTATTATTATATGGAATACTAGATATATTATGTAAAGGAATTACAGAAACAAATATTATTACGTTAGATGATGATACTGACCAAATGACACATGCTGCCGAAGAAGCAGAAAGAACCGGATTACAAATAACAGATGAAATGTATAGAAAAAATAGTGTGTATGGTAAAATAGGATTTAAATCTACTATTAAAGATGATTATACAAGCGGTCCTGAGAGAGTTCTTAGTATAGAAGATAGTCTGCCTGTTTTTGATGCAGTTATTTCTTATTTGGGATCTAGAACAAAAGGTGGAAAAAGAAAAACGAAAAAGAAAAACAAAAAACAAAAAACAAGAAAAACAAGAAAAGTGAGAAAAGTGAGAAAAGTGAAAAAAAGAAAATTTATTGCGTAAAATAAATTCATTATATTTCTATATTTAATAATATAATGAACAAAATGATAAATATGATGAACACTATGATGAAAAACAAAAACACTGATGTGAATAAACAAAAAGATATGAATAAATTAAAAGAACTAAACAAAGAAAAAACTATTATTGCAAAAATAAATGATGTATTTAAACTTCCTATTCAATACAACAAAGATAAACAACCAATTAAAGAAAATATAATAACAGATTTAGAATTAATAAATACAATAGATGCTTCAACCGAACCAATTTATTCTTTTTATTTTAATAACAAAAATGATATTAGCAAAAAAATAACCGAACAAATAACAGAAAATTATACAACAGATACAATGTATTTAAAAGAAACTCAAAAACTTATACAAGAATACAAACCAGATGTAGAGAGATACTCAACATATGAAAACATTATTGATATTTGGAATGAATTAAAGATTTCAAATGGGTTTAAAGAAAAATATGGATACATAGATTGGGAAATGTTAGAATTCTTAAATAAATCAGAAACATTTTTGCAATTTTTAAGTATGTATAATTTATTCTCCCCAATTGTTTCTTTTTTAATTCCTATCATTATTTTAATTATTCCTTTTTTAATATTACATATGAAAGGCCTACAAATAAGTCTTCAAGAATATGTAGATGTTCTTAAAATAGTCGCACAATCAAACGCAATTGGCAAGTTTTGCACGGCAGATTTTTCTACGATGAACTTCCAAGAAGGATCTTATGTTTTTGCCTCTTTTATATTTTATTTATTTTCAATTTATCAAAATATAATGATTTGTATTCGTTTTAATAATAATATGAAAAAAATTCATGATTATTTTACAGAAATAAAAATGTATTTAAACAAAACGATTACTTCTATGGATCATTATTTGCAAATATCAAAAAAATATGCGTCACAGAAAAACTTTAATGATGTCATGGAAACAAAATACACCATTTTGAAAGAAATGCATAATAAATTATCGTCTATTTCTGATTACAATATATTATATATTAGCAAACTTAAAGAAATGGGATCCGTTTTTAAATACTTTTATGAATTGCATTCAGAAAAAGAATATGAGGAAGCCATATTGTATTCATTTGGATTTAATGGTTATATGGATTGTCTTGAAGGATTACAACAAAATATTTTAGAGAGAAAAATAAACTATGCAACTTTTTATAAACATAAAAATAATCGCAAAAATGTATTTAAAAATAATTATTATGCATCTATAAAAAATAATCCAGTTAAAAACAATATTCATTTTAAAAAAAATATAATTATTACGGGTCCAAACGCTTCAGGGAAAACAACTGTATTAAAGTCTACATTAATTAATATTATACTTACCCAACAATTTGGGTGTGGTTTCTACGACTCTGCTAAATACCAACCATTTAAATATATTCATTGTTATTTGAATATTCCAGATACTTCTGGAAGAGATAGTTTGTTTCAAGCAGAAGCGCGAAGATGCAAAGAAATAATTGATTTTATAAATGAATATAGTGATGATACACATTTTTGTGTATTTGATGAATTGTATTCAGGAACTAATCCAGAAGAAGCTGAACAAAGTGCCGTTTCCTTCATGTTGTATTTACAAAAATATAAAAAAATAACAAGTTTTTTAACAACACATTTTGTCAATATTTGTAAAAAATTAAATCAAACAAAAACTATACAAAACCGTAAAATGAAAACAGAATTTCAAAACAACAAATTAATTTATAAATATAAATTAGAAAATGGAATTTCTGAAATTAAAGGCGGAATAAACATTTTAACTGAATTAAATTATCCAAAAGAAATAATAAATAATTCGTTAGTTCAATAATTTATTAATATTATCTTTTTGTAATATAATGTCTTTGTTGGGAAGTATTTTTAATTGTAACTTTCTTGTATTTTTAGCCGTTATTTTTTCCAGTGCTTTTCTTTTTCTTTACTTTGAGAGAAAATTAAAAGAACAACATTATAAAATGGAAACGATGGTTAGTTTAGTCACCTCAGTGGTTGGCGATATGGAAAACATAAAAATGAACATGAATATGAATTATTTAGCAAATAGTCATCTTTTTCCTTTAAGTACAAACAAAATACATTCTACTGATTTAAATAATGATTTAATACACGTTTCAGACGATGATGATGACAAAGATAATAATGATAGTAATAATGAGGATGAGGATAGTGATGGTGATAATGATGATGATAGTGATGATAGTGATAGTGAGGATAGTGATAGTGAGGATAGTGAAGATAGTGAAGATAGTGATAGTGATGAGGACGATGACGAAGAAGATGGGAAAGATGAGACAAATATTAAAATTTTAAAAATAAATATTGAAGATATATCTAACATACATGAAACCATAATAGAACATTTATCAAACGATATTGTTTTAGAGATTGATCATCAAACAAAAACAGAAGAAACTTCAGAAATAAAAACAAACGAAGTTTTGATAAATGAAACAGAAGAACAACCCGTTTTAGAAGATAATAATAATGTAGATACAACAGAAAAATTAGAAATATCTTCTAATGATTTTAAATCAATAAATATTAATTTAGAAGAAACAAATGAAACAAATGAAACAACAAATGAAACAACAAATGATCACGATTATAAAAAATTATCATTACAAAAATTAAGGCATATGGCTCAAGAAAAAAAAATACATGCAGACCCATTTAAATTAAAACGTAATGAATTATTAAAATTACTAGAAATTGTAGAATAAATTGTATATTAGAATAAAATTGTATATTAGAATAAATTGTATAATAAATATTAATTTATGTATTTATTATATGTGTGCTTGGGCAACTTGTTATTCAGGATCAAACAACATTCATTTTAATTTTCCTCCAATTATGTCTGATGGACGAAATTTCTCTTCATGGCAACCATCTGCTATAGTAAATGAAAGAATACAAAAACAAGAAGGAATTACGAATAATTTTTCTTATAGACAATATTTGCAAAATAATAGCTCAAAGATAATGCAGTATAATACTCTTGAAACTTGTTATGAATTAGGATTAGACCCTCATGTACAAACATATAAAACTCCTTCTAATAATGTTCCATACAAATTTAAGAATGTATTTGATACTAGTCGTCCTGGATTTGGTTACTCTAATAGCGATCTAAAAAATCCATATTTAAGCAAAGAACAATTGAACGCGCGATTGATTGCTCCAAGTATTAATTTACAACAGCAAAAATAAACATCCATTTACATTTATAATAATTTATAATGAATGTAAAGATATTTTATAATACATAATAATAATGAAACTATTAAGTATTGATCCAGGTATAAAACATTTAGCTTTTTGTCTTTTTGATATTACGAATGAAATATCAAAAATAATTCAATGGGATATTATTAATATTTGCGACGAAGATACATTCCTATGCCAGGCATTAGAGAGAAATAATAAATGCAATAAATCTGCCAAATACAAAAACGGTTTACTATGTTTTTGTTTAAAACACGCAAAAAAACAACCGCTTCCAATACCTTTACCAGAAGATAAAATGACATTTATTTCTAAACAAAAAATGCAAATATTATATGAAATTGCAAAAAAATATAATATTCAGTATGATGTAAAAATTAAAAAAATAGAATTATTAAAATTAATAAATGATTATGTTTTGCAACATTTTTTACAACCTATTATACTAAATAAAGCATCTGAAGTGAATTTATATAATATTGGGTTAAACATCAAAACAAAATTTAATAATTTATTTAATAATGAAATATGTATAGATTATGTTATTATTGAAAATCAAATAAGCCCTATTGCAACAAGAATGAAAACGATCCAAGGAATGATCGTTCAATATTTTATTATGTCAAATGTAATAGTTCATAATATAGAATTTGTATCAGCTAGTAATAAATTAAAAATGTCTTATAATAAAACAGTTGAAGAAGAACAACAAAATACAGAAAATAAAAATAATTATAATAATCGAAAAAAACAAAGTGTATCTAAATGTTTAGAAATAATTACCAAAATGCCTTCGTATAATAATTTTATTGCTTATTTTAATCAACATAAAAAAAAAGACGATTTATCTGATGCCTTTTTACAAGGAATTTGGTTTATTCAAAATAAAATCAATAACAAATTATAATATTTATTGTATTTGTTATATTTATTATATTTATTATATTATTATTCGTATTACTTAAAATTATATGTTCTAATTAATACATAATATAAATGTCCGATTTAACAGAACTTACTGAATTAAATTTTGATGCACCCATGCCTTCTTCAACTAATTTTGGAGGAGGGCTTGAATTACTTATGAATGATAGAGTAAAAGAAACGTCTCTTCAAAGTGATATCAATTTAGATGATTTAAATAATTTAGAAAATGAATTAAATAATTTGATAGATGATACAAGATCTGACAATGGAACAGGAGGAACAAGTTATAATGCTAAATCAGATTTGTTTAGGACACCTTCATTTAGTATTAACGATAATGATACAAAAAAATTCAATTTAGGAGAATCTACTTCTAACACACAAAATACAGAGCAGACATGGGATGGATATGGAAAGTTTAATAATATTCCGATGAACCCGGATAAACAAGTGCCTTTAGAACCTAAAATGTCGAAAGAAGATACTCTTCGAGAAAAATTTAAGTATTTAAGAAAATTAGAAGCCCTTGAAAAAAAAGGTATCGAACTGTCTAAAAAATACACTATGGAGTCTTCTCTCCAAGAAATGCAAGGAGAATATGAAACTCTTATGGACGAAAAAACAAAACAAAATTCTGTTAAATTTCAAGCAAACATGCTGATGGCGGCAATAAATGGGATTGAATTTTTGAATGGAAAGTTTGATCCCTTTGATGTTAAATTAGATGGATGGAGCGAACAAGTGCAAGAAAACATAAACGATTATGATGACATTTTTGGCGAACTATTTGAAAAATACAAGAGCAAAGCGTCTATGGCTCCCGAATTAAAGCTTCTTTTTCAGCTTGGAGGAAGTGCTATGATGGTCCATATGACAAACACGATGTTTAAAAGTGCTATGCCTGGAATGGATGATATTTTACGGCAAAACCCTGATTTAATGCGATCTTTCCAAAGTGCTGCTGTGAATTCCATGGCACAATCATCTCCTGGATTTTCCGGATTTATGGGAAATATGATGATGCCTCCCGACTCTAGAGGAGGACCCCCTCCCCCGTTAGCTACACAAGGACCAAATGCACCGCAACCTCCTCAAAGTAGACCAGGAAATAACAATTATGCTAACAGACCAGATTTAAATTTCAGTCAAAATTCTTTTTCAGAATTTAATAATAATGATGGGATGAACCTTAGAGAGAAACCACAAGTGAGTAGAGCTGAAATGAGAGGGCCTTCTGATATTTCTGATATTCTCTCTGGATTAAAAACAAAGACCATTAATATACAAGAACAAAATAGTCATACAAATGATAACAGCACAATTAGTATTAGCGATTTGAAAGAAATGCAATCTGATGGCAATATGCCCAAACGTAGTGGAAGACGTAAGAAATCTGCGAATAATACAATATCTTTAGATATTTAAATACAATATTTATTTATAATATAAATGACAGATAGAAAAAAACTACTTCAACTTTGATATTATATAATATATAATAATATTATTATTATTATATAATATTTTAGTAAATATATAATGAATTTTGAAAAAAAAATGATTAAAAAAAGAGGAACAAAAACAAAACGTAATAAAACAATGTTACCATCATCTTGTACTACAAATAAACGTACTTGTATAGAAGATTTTCATAAATATAATATAAAACATAATACAAAATATAGAGAAGAGTATGAAGACTATATTAAATTAAGAAAATACGTTATAAATAGACCTTTAGAAGAAATAGAACTTGCGTTTATTGATACATTTGATATGAAAAAAGCAAAAAAACAAATAAAAAAACAAAGACAAGAAGATTTTGATAAACACTATCAAAATCCAAAATATGTATATTATTATTATGGCGAATATATATTATGATTTAACAGCTAGTTACAAAAATTTAGGTTTGGATGGAGGTAAAAAAACAAAAAGACATAAATATTTTTTACAAATATCTAAATGTATTTAGATATTTGCATTATTCAACTGATGAATATTTATCAATAATAAATTGATATTAATTAATATTTGAACAAAATATTTTTATTTTTTTCATTTTTCAAATTTATTACCACTAAAAGTTGATTGGTTTATAAACGTGAGATCAATACAAAAATCATTATATTTTTAGTATTATTTTATTTGTATTTTTTAGTATTATTTTATTTGTATTTTTTAGTATTATTTGTTTTATTTTGTTTTATTTTTCTTTTTGTTTTATTTTGTTTTATTTTTCTTTTTGTTTTATTTTGTTTTATTTTTCTTTTTGTTTTATTTTGTTTTATTTTTCTTTTTGTTTTATTTTTTTTTATTTTTTTACCACCAATACCCGCTGGTGCAACGGCTGGAGCAACTGCTGGTGGTGCTGCTGCTGGAGCAACGGCTGGTGGTGCTGCTGCTGGAGCAACGGCTGGTGGACTTGGACGAGTAAACGTAAAACTGGTTGTATTTTCTAATGACGATATTCCATATTTATATCTATGAACAGGATTTGTCTCAACATAACAAGGACTATTTGGTAATTTATATAATAAATCGGCTGTTCCACCTCCATCTAAATTTATTGCCGAAGTACAACCAAATCCCTCCATTATATCTCCTAATACAGATAAATCACAACCATCACCACGTTTTCCTCTACCTTCTACTGTTACTAAATAAATATTACCATCCGCATCTTTACCAAGGGCTGCTCTTGGATTTAAGTTAAAAGCATGATTTAACCATCCCGCTAGCCACACAATGTTTCGTGTACCATTAGGATTTATTGTGAATGGATAACGTGTTTCTTCAGCTTGACGATTACCTTGATAAATTGGATTATTTATGAGGAGCTCTTTTCTAAAGGTATTTCGTCCAGCAAGCCTTAAAACAGGACCTGATGCTAAAACATAATTATACTCTGTATGAGTTGCATGATTAGTTATAACTGGCATTACTATGTCTACACCATTTGTCGTACTATTTATACATACAGAACCATAAACTTCCGCATAAATAGGAGGCACCGGATTGTGTTGCACAGGGATCGGAACAATATTGGGTGTATTTCTCACATATCCAATTGGTTCAAAACATCCTGCTTGGTTTGGTTGAGCACTGCAATAAGTAGTCCTATTTTGTGTTTCATCCAGATGAATATGTTTAAAAAACCCTCCTGAAAAAGCGACGCCCCATTTAGTATCAACATAGTTTGAACCTTCTGCTGCATACCTACCTATTGTACCGTCCGTTGCTTGAGGATTTGTTTTAAATATTTCAATTAACGTATCCATTAATTTTTTTCTTTGAAAATTTATTTTTTTATCCATTCTCACTCTTGGGGGGGCTTGCAGGGCTGGATGGGTTTCTTCATTTGCGATTACAATTAAATTGATATATTGCGTCCAATTGTGCCGTACTCCACGGTCGTCTGTGATTTGTGCTTGACTATGGTTTCTACCATCTCCATCACGTCGGAGGTTATTTCCTTCCCCTTCTGGTGCTATTCCACAAATCGGAAGACTATTAAATGAATAATAAATAACTTTAGCGTTCTCATCATCTCTGTCTATGGGTTTTATATATGATGGCGCATAGTTTTGACCATTAATTCTTAAAAGTTTATTTCCTATAAATGACCCTTCCATCATCCTGCTGGTATCATGTAAAGTGCGTTCTATATTATGAGAATATCTGGGTCGAAATTGATCAATAACAATATTTAAAATAACATTCGGATCAAGATCCGCATATTCGTGTGGACGGTTATTACTAGATATTGTATGCCCGTTTAAAACATGATCATCTGCTGGTATCCTTGCAGCAAGAGTAGTTAATCTTATAACAAAATTCAAAATAGTTTCGCAATCTTTATCTATAAACCATTCCGCATCATCGTAATTATCTAAGTGTATTCTTCGTGATTTCCCGTTATTATCTGCGCACCATATCTCAAACATATTATGACGATGATCCTCAGGATATAAATAAAAAAAAAAATTTCTATTTAATAAGTCAAGTAAATAAGTTTGATTATGAGCAGGATTATCGTTTATCCTTCTTATTATGGTATCGAAATCTTCATTTAAAAATATCATTAAAAGTGACATTACTATTATAAAAATTATACAAAGATGCGGGTTTCGATTATTATCATAAATTGTACGATTACGCATTGATCTTTGTAATTCTATTATAGTTTCCCCTGCAGTTCGTTGTATCCCAATACGATGTTGAGGTATAAAACAAGTATAATCAACAATATGGCCTGTATTATTGCGTAATAATGCCCATAATGTAGATGTTAAAAATAATACTATATCTGAACACCATAAAAATACTCGTCTGTTTTTCTCAGGATGATTTGGATTACGTCTAAAAAATTCTTTACAAGGATTTGGCCTATCAAAATCTCCGTTTTCAATATATTCGCCATCTTCTGTATAAAAATCAGAAAAACCAAAATCTGATATAATTGGTAAAATATTTTGTTGTTTTATATAATAAATTTGTTCATTTCCTCCTTCCAGGGCAAGTCTATATGTATAATATCTTATATCACGTAAACGTATTTCAATTTTGGATCCATCCAACAAAGTTCTTTCTCCATCTACACATCGTCTTTCGCTTGATGCTGTATCTATATCTGTTTTGTAAAAAAACACATTTCTAAACCAAAAATCATTATGCATTAATCTATTTTTTACCTGTAAAATATGAAGTGTTAAACAAATATGAAATAACGATGCAATAAATGATTGTGGTGTAAATCCACCAGGAACATTCTGGTTCAAGTTACCTAAATCACCATCTGCTTTTTCTTGTATAGTAACAACATAACGACCATCAATATAATTGACCGCGTTTGCTCGGTTATCAACAAGAAGAGGAACATTATTACAAACATTTCCTAAACATGTATTGTATGTATCTTGATCATTTGCGTGTTTTCTCATACATTCTTTATCTCGTGCAATACATGCTCTATCTTCAATTATTGTAGAAAAAAAAGTTTTTAATAAGCAAGGAGAAACACCATTTCTAAAATAATATGTACTTAATAAAGAAAAATAAGCTTCTAATATTTGTGAAGGAGTATTTACTATGCATATTCTTTTACTTTTTCTTGGATTATAATTATCTACATATTTATCAGAACGAATTATTGTTGGTTCAAACAAACATACATCTTGATTACACCATTTTTGAATTAAGTCATTTTTAAAAGATTCAAATTTTATTATAAATTTATCTCTATCATTATTAACTTCACCGATAAATGAAAATACTCTTTTAAATCCTCCTTGTGCTAATGTTTTTAAATACATTTCCCTATGGGCATCATTTCTAATATTTGTCATTAACGTTCTTAAACTACCGTGATTAGGGCGACTTATAAATAAATTTTCCATTATCCAGGATTCTGGTATTGTGTTACGTGCTATATATGCATAAAATTCGTCTAGTTGATCATAATTAATCGTTAAAGGTGGAGGAACCCCACCAGGGCCAAGAGGACCAGCACCAGCACCAGGACCAGGACCAAGACCAGGGCCAGGAGGACCAGCACCAGCACCAGGACCAGGAGGACCAGCACCAGCACCAGGACCAGGAGGACCAGCACCAGCACCAGCACCAGCACCTAAACCAAGTAAACCAACTAAACCCCATACAGCGTTCAACGTATTTTTCCATAGTGCCGGTTTAGGAGGAGCTGGAACAACATCGGGAGCAAAATCAGGGATAGCAGCAGCAGCAGGAGCAGGTAATTTATATTTATTATACAATTCAGCACCAGGTGCAAAAAGTTCAGGATGATCCTGAGGATTAAATATACCATTAGGTCCAAAAACTAGAGGATCAGCAGCAACAGCAGCAGCAACAACTGCAGGATCCGCCTCATGATTTACACCACCACCCGGCGCCCATATTCCTTGTTGAACTTTATTAGGATTAGGATGTACAACATCGGGAGCAAAATTAGGAACAGCAGGAACATCCGGAGCAGGTAATTTATATTGATTATAAAATTGATTATAAATTTCACCACCAGGTGCAAAAAGTTCAGGATGATCCTGAGGATTAAATATACCATTAGGTCCAAAAACTGCAGGATCAGCAGCAACCGCAGCAGCAACAACTGCAGGATCAGCCTCATAATTTACACCACCACCGCCACCACCCGGCGCCCATATTTCTTGTTGAACTTTATTAGGATTAGGATCAAAAACGAAACCACCAGCGCCAAAACCACCCGGTGGCCATATTTTTTGTTGAACATGAGGATTATCTTGGAATCCAAACGGGTTTTGAGGATGATTATTCCATATCCCTGGTTCAACCTGAGGATGATTACCAGCACCAAATTTTTTAGGAAAACCCCACCCTTGTTGAAGCGGTTGGCCCCACTCATTCAGGCCATTATTACCAAAACCATTAGGTACATCACCAGCAGGAGGAGGAGGAGCTGGTTTTTTATGATCAGGAACTAAGTCAGGCATCTTCAGATATTTAGGATGATTATCAGGAGGATTATAAACATAACCAGGGTTATTTTTAAGATATGCCTGTAGACCCAAAGACGGATGTTTATTATTTTTAGGTTTATTCATATATTTATATAAACAGAATATTTTAATTATTAAATTATATTACTACATTACTATATTACTAAATTACTGAATTACTGAATTACTAAATTACTAAATTACTAAATTATTAAATAAGTATATTATTTAATAATAATTATTTTAAAAACTTAAATAATTATATTTTCTCTCTATTAATTCTTTAAGTGTTTCTATTTTTAATATTTTTTCCTTCTTCAAAATTTCAGAAGTTTCGTATACTAAATCTTTTGTATTTTTTAATATATATTCTGCTTGCTTATAAGCAGTATTGATCAAATTCATTACTTCAATATCAATCAACTCTTTGTATTTTTCACTTTCATTTGGATAGATAATATTTTTACCCATTCCATAATCTAAAATCATCTTTTTCGATAGTTGTAAAGCTTGATCAAAATCATTAATAGCTCCAGTTGTGACAGAAATCCCATAAAATAACTCTTCGGCAATTCGACCAGCTAATAATACAGTTAATCGTTCAAATAATGCTTCTCTAATATAAATGTTTGAAATAGACTTTTCAAATTCAGTATAACCAGGGGTTTGTGGAGAAGATAAATTGATTGTTACTTTTGTCAACTTTGAATGATGTTTTGAAAATAGTCCAACTATGGCATGACCCATTTCATGAATTGCGATTCTTGTTACAATATCTTCGCCAAATTCATGCTCATTTGGCTGCCATCCTACTAGCATTTTGTTTAATACTAAATCAAAATCACTAAATGTAAAAATCTCTCTATCATATCTTAGAGCATTTAACATTGCTTCATTTAACAAATTTTCAATTTGAGCCCCAGTAAATCCTTCTGTAATATCTACTAGTTCATTTATTTGCACTGTCTCGTCGAATGGTTTTCCATTTATATGAATATTTAGAATAGCTCGTCTCGTGTCTTTGTCAGGCAACCCTATAAATATTTTTTTATCAATTCTGCCTGGACGAGTTAATGCACTATCTAGCAAATCAATACGATTTGTTGCGGAAACTAAAAATATTCCTGTATTATTTTTAAACCCATCAAGCTCTACCAAAAGTGCGTTTAAAGTACTATCGCGTTCACTTGATGAACTTTCGCCATCAGAAGATCTTTTGCGCCCAACTGCATCAATCTCATCAATAAAAATAATACAAGGGACGTTTTTCTTAGCTAATTGAAATAATTCTTTAATTCTTGAAGAACCAACTCCAACATACTTTTCCTGAAAATCAGAACCAGCTACAGGAATAAAATTACATTTTGCTTCCCCCGCAAGAGCTTTAGAGAGAAGAGTTTTACCTGTTCCAGGAGGTCCTTCAAAAATAAGTCCTTTTGGTATACGTACATTGAATTTAGCATATTTATTGTAATTTTTTAATATGTCAACACATTGTAATAATTCTTCTTTAACATTTTTATAACCACCAACATCATCAAAACAAACATTGTAATCTTTTATAACTTGAAAGTTTTTTGATTTGTCATTTTGGGTTTCTTTATATGATCTACGACCCTGTTCATTTTCTTCAAATATTCCGGATGCATCATTATTATTATCGTCTGGGTCATCATTAAAACGAATACCAAGTTGCTCTAAAAAATTTGCCTTTTTAATAATAATTCGTAATGGAGGTGGTTCATCTGGGTCAGGAACATCTTGCTCTTCAGAATAAGAACCATCTTGTTCAGAATTTGCATATTCTGAATTTAAGATACTATTGTTTTGTTCAGTTATATTTTTTGAATTTAATTGCCGGATTTTTTCAACAAAAGATTGGCTCACAATAGGATATTTTCTATAAATAATAATTTGTGGTTTAATTATTTCATCTTCGTGTAATGTTTTATTTTTTTGCAATTCATCAAAATATTTTTTTCCAAATGGGTTACCATATGTGTATCTAAACACATTAAGTTTTTGTTTTTGGGAAAATTTATTCAATATGTACCCATTTATTGAACTTAAAAACAAACAAACGATGATAACACTTTTCAACATTTTATAATAAATACTATTTAACCGTTTATATTGTTTATTTATAAATATTTATCAAAAATATTTATCAAAAATATTTATCAAAAATATTTATTAAATAAAAAGAAATGGGCGATCTGTAATTTTTTGAATTTATTAAATAATATATTCTAATCAGGTTTGTTTTATTTATGTACAACCATATATTATAACTTAAAAACAATATAACTGTTGCATAAATGTCTTTTTGAAGTATTTTATCATTTATTATACTCAATAACGGTAACACTTTTATAAAAATATTTATTATAAAAAATATTATACAATGAGCTTTTATATTTTTGTGTATCATAGTAAACATAACAAATAGATTTTCTATTATTCCAACAATCAACGCAAATTTAGGACTATTATGTGCGAATTTTAAAATATATAAAATATACCAAATAAAAATCCAATAAGAAAAAATATAATCTGGACGAATTATTTTCATATTATATATTTATTATAAATTTAATTATTGCATTTATAATACATAATTTTTTTCGTCTATATAATATAATTATGGATTGTAAAAATAAAAAACAAACATTTAGCAATAGCAATACAATTATGACAAGTTGTCATAAAGGCGGCATAAAAATACGCAATACAAACAATGATTATAAATCAAACCCTTTTGCTAAATTAAAAAATTATAAGAAAAAAATAATACCTATAAATGACAAAGGTATTATTTTGTATGATAAGCTAGATTTAAATATAGAAAATTATAGCAGAGAAGATGTGTTTAATTTGTTTTCTATTGAAACAAATACATTAACAGAAGAAATAATGAAAAATAGCAAAAAAACAGTTTTGAAAATACATCCTGATAAATCTAAATTAGATCAAAAATACTTTTTCTTTTTTTCTGCTGCATATAAAAAATTATTTAGTATTTATGAATTTCAACAAAAAACATCGAGAGACACAAAAGAAGAATATAATACAAATAATGATATAGTATTAGATACAATTTTTGCAGTAGGAGAAACAAATAATAATAAAAACTCAAAAGAGTTTAATAAATGGTTTAATGAACAGTTCAAAAAAAATCAATTAGAAGATCCTTTAGAAAATGGATATGGAGATTGGTTGAAATCAGATGAAGATATTGTTTTTATTCCTCATGTAACAAAATCAAATATGGCGGAAGAAATAGAAAAAAGGAAAAAACACGTGCAAACATTAACCACTTATACAGGAGTTGGCGAACAATTTGCTCCTGTTTTTGCTGGATCAACAATAATAGAATACAATGACAATTATACTTCTGGAGGAATATTTAGTAATGAAGGTATGGGTTATACCGATTTAAGACAGGCTTATGTTGAGTCGGTTATTCCAGTAACAGAAGAAGATTATCATAAAATACCAAAGTTTTCATCTGTAGATGAGTATAAACGTTTTAGAGAGAAAGCGTTATAATAAATGAAAATTAAAAATATATAAATAAACAGAACTTAATAAACAAAATAAAAAGATAAAAGAAAAAATATAAAAAAATATTGTATTAATATTTTTATTATGATTATATTTTAAAAATAATGTAATAAATAAAATAATAATTAAATTTGGAATATAATGATTTGTATTTTCTGCAAACTTATTTTTTTTATGTTTTGTATTAAAAATAACATCGCAAATATCGGGTCCTATATTGGTTTGAACGTTTTTATGATGTAAAGAATGTACGTCATTAACATGAAATATTCCATAATTTATATTATGTACACTAGAATAAAACATGACAGAAAACAAAACAATCCATTCATCAAAGAAAACAGTATTATATATATAATTGAAAATACAATTTAAAAAATAAGTTATCGATATAAAATTTAATTCTAAAAAAATTTGTGAGATGTATGAAAAAAAATTATTATGCGCATGATGATAATGATGTAAAATGTTCCAAAAATTTGTAGCAGTATGTGACCAATAATGAACGGAATAAGATATAAATAACATAAAAATAAAACTTAGAACTCCTTTTAAAATATTATTAGGTGAGAGAATAATGATACAAATAATAATAAATAACCAAGATAAATAATTTGTAGAAATAGACTCATAAAATGTTGGATCTTTTTTAAATTGTTTTTTATCTTTTATATCTTTTTTAAATTGTTTTTTATCTTTTATATCTTTTTTAAATTGTTTTTTATCTTTTATATCTTTTTTAAATTGTTTTTTATCTTTTATATCTTTT